>Ga0308156_1000164_pt1 | contig 209777 bp, 181 predicted proteins | sample PhyAR2_FD_201041 | JGI IMG/M metagenome (GOLD analysis project Ga0308156, IMG submission 201041) | Phyllosphere microbial communities from UC Gill Tract Community Farm, Albany, California, United States - DLSL A.R2 | ecosystem: Host-associated > Plants > Phyllosphere > Unclassified | place...
GCCTGGTGATCATGTTGGTGCTGCTGTTCGTGGTGCTGCTGGCGATCGAGTGGATCCTGCGCCGCATCTTCCGTACCGGCGCCCGCACGCGCGGTTGGTTTATCGGCCGCAAGCGCACCCGCGCGCGCCAGCAAACCAAAGCCGCGCTGATCAAACTGGCGGAAGGCGACTATAAGCAGGTTGAGAAGCTGATGACGCGCAACGCCGATCACGCTGAACAGCCGGTGGTGAACTACCTGCTGGCCGCCGAGGCCGCGCAGCAACGCGGCGATGACTTCCGTACCAATCAATATCTGGAACGCGCCGCCGAAGCCGCCGACACCGATCAGCTGCCGGTGGATATCACCCGGGTTCGCATCCAGCTGGCGCAGGGCGAGAACCACGCCGCGCGCCACGGCGTCGATCGCCTGCTGAACCAGGCGCCGCGCCATCCGGAAGTGCTGCGCCTGGCGGAACAAGCCTATCTGCGCACCGGCGCCTACGCGTCGCTGCTGGAAGTGCTGCCGTCGATGCGTAAAATCGAACTGCACAGCGAAGAGCAGCTGCAGGCGTTGCAGCAGCAGGCTTACATCGGTCTGATGAATCAGGCGATGGCGGACGAAGGCAGTGAAGGCCTGAAGCGCTGGTGGAAAGATCAGAGCCGCAAGACGCGTCACGAGGTGCCGCTGCAAATCGCGATGGTGGAACACCTGATCGAATGCAACGACCACGAGCTGGCACAGGAGATTGTGCTCGACAGCCTGAAGCGCCAATACGACGAGCGCCTGGTGCTGTTGCTGCCGCGGCTGAAGTCCGGCAACCCCGAGCAGCTTGAGAAAGCGCTGCGTCAGCAGATGAAACAACACGGCGCGACGCCGCTGTTAAACAGCACGCTGGGGCAACTGCTGATGAAGCACGGCGAGTGGCAGCAAGCGGCCGACGCCTTCCGCGAAGCGCTGAAACAGCGTCCGGACGCCTACGATTACGCCTGGCTGGCCGATACGCTGGAGAAACTGCATCGTTCGGATGAAGCGGCGCAGATGCGGCGTGAGGGGCTGATGTTGACGCTGAAACAGAACGGCGGCGAATAACGCCCTGCCCGAGAGAGAAGAGCGCGGCCCCGATGCCGCGCTTTTTTTTTGCTCAGGGTTTTTCTGTGGCGCAAAAAAAAAACACTTGCCGTATGGCAAGTGTATAAAGAAGCAATCAGGTCTAGGACAACAGGGGCGGTGCCTCACTCAACGTTCTGCCCTGAGCGTGATGACGGGTTAGTCATCGTTCTCGTGGGCGATAGGCACCCTAAATCGGCTCTGCGTCATTCCCAGGGTTTATGAAGCCTAAGGCGAACATAAGAGGTGGAATGAGCATCTACGCTATAGATATAGCATTTGGCGTGCCAACTTTTATATTGAGTCCATCCCCATAAGAAAATAGAATTCAAGATATTGAAAATATTGATTTTTTATTTAATTCCATCCTTTGCGTTGCAAACCACTTCCTGGCATTCCTTGCCAGCGGCCGTTATCAGGATGTCGCCTCAAAACGACGACTTAAGCCAAAGCCAACTTTATTTTTTTAAATCAATGAATTATTTGTCTCAACCTGACGACAGCGCTGGATGGCGTTGTCGCTGAAAACCAACACGCTTGCCAGCAGAGACAAAATGCCCATCCTTTGATACGCAAAAAACCCGCGCATTGCTGCACGGGCTTGTCGGTATTAGCTTCGTCATGCTGAGAAAACTTGCTCTCATAAACGGCAGATGTAAAAAAACCGACTTGCGTCGGTTTCTTTGAAAGTGGTCGGCGAGAGAGGATTACGCGCATCGTTGATGCGCGCCCTACGGGCCGTTGCTAAAGCAACGTTGTCTCGCTTCGCGAGGCTCGAACCTCCTGCGGAGGTACTCATCCTCATAAACCGCAGACGAAAAAAAACCTGCTTTAAAAAGCAGGTTTTTCGAATGTGGTCGGCGAGAGAGGATTCGAACCTCCGACCCACTGGTCCCAAACCAGTTGCGCTACCAAGCTGCGCTACTCGCCGATTTGTGTTGCTCATACTACCCGATTTATCAGACCGTTGTCCATATAAATCTTATATTTATCAGATATTTTGCGTGGTGCGAAGAGAGGGACTTGAACCCTCACGTCCGTAAGAACACTAACACCTGAAGCTAGCGCGTCTACCAATTCCGCCACCTTCGCACTGTCACAAAATACTGCTAAATCTTCACTTCGTTAGGAAGTGGGGTGGCTAATGGGACTCGAACCCACGACAACTGGAATCACAATCCAGGGCTCTACCAACTGAGCTATAGCCACCATTACTACTTCTTCTTACTCACGCGGTAATATTACCACCGCAGCTCCTGCGCACAAACTTAATGGCGCGCCCGACAGGATTCGAACCTGAGACCTCTGCCTCCGGAGGGCAGCGCTCTATCCAGCTGAGCTACGGGCGCGTAGCGCCGTTGCGGGAGGGGATACTACGGATTTACGCCAATCCTGTCTAGTGCTTTTTCGCAGAAATGTTGCGTTTGATTACGCTTTGCTCACTCCTGCGCAGGAAAGCGCACTCCGTAGCCCCTTTTCACCGTTTATTGCCGCGTTTCTACCCGATTTTCAGCCGGATGATGTTTCTTATGCATACCGAAAGCGAAGTAGCACAGGCTGACGCCGGCTAAGAAAATCGCCCCGACCAGCAGGGAAATTCGCGTATCTGGGTTGATTCCCATGCCGACCAGCACGCAAACCAGAAAAGCGATGGTCAGATAGTTCACATACGGGAACATGATCGACTTAAAGCTGTGGGTTTTGATCGCTTCCTTATGGGCACGGCGGAAATAGAGCTGGCTTATCAGCACCACGAACCACGGCACCATGCCCGGCAGCACGCTGGCGCTGTAGACATACACGAACACCTGCTCCGGATTCGGGATAATGTAGTTCAGCGCGGACCCCACCAACAGACAGGCGATGGTGACGGCAATGCAGTTCACCGGCACACCGCTGGCGGAAAGCTTGGTCAACGCCGCCGGCAGTTGGCGGTTCTTGGCCAGGGCGTACAGCATGCGGCCGCCGCTGTACATGCCGCTGTTGCAACCGGAGAGCGCGGCGGTCAGCACCACAAAGTTGATAATGCCGGCGGCGGCGACGATGCCGATCTTGGCGAAGGTCAGCACAAACGGGCTGCCGGTGGTGCCGATGCCGTTCCACGGGAAGATGGTCACGATGACGAAGATTGCGCCGACATAGAAGATCAGGATGCGCCACAGGATATTGTTGATCGCGCGTTTCAGCGTCACCTGCGGGTTCTTGGCTTCCCCGGCGGTGATGCCTACCAGCTCAACCCCCTGATAGGACGCCACCACGATGCACAGCGCAAACAGGAAGCCTTTCCAGCCACCGGCAAAGAAACCGCCGTGCGCCGTCAGATTGGCGAAACCGATAGGCTCACCGCCGTTGCCGAAACCGAAGAAGATCACCCCCAGCCCCACCAGAATCATCACGATGATGGTGGTGACCTTGATCATGGCGAACCAGAACTCCAGCTCACCGTACAGGCGCACCGCCGCCAGGTTGGCCAGCGCCACCATCGCCACGGCGATCAGTGCAGGCACCCACTGCGGTATTTCCGGGAACCAGAACTGCACATACACCCCGATGGCGGTGATCTCAGAAATACCAACGGCGATCCACATAAACCAGTAACCCCAGGCGGTCAGGTAACCGAAGTAGGGATTCATGTACTTATGCGCGTAAACGGCAAACGACCCGGCGACCGGCTCGAGGAACAGCATCTCCCCCATCGAACGCATAATGAAAAACACGAACAGCCCGGCGATGATGTAAGCCAGCAGCACCGACGGCCCGGCCCATTTCAGCGTACTGGCCGAACCCATAAACAGGCCGACGCCGATGGTGCCCCCCAGAGCGATAAGCTCGATGTGCCGGGCCTCAAGGCCCCGGTGTAGCCCTTGCGGTTTCTCTTTGTGTGCCATAAATCCTCAATAATTTTTCTCGGGTTGTGTTTGCCTGCCGGCCGCTGCCGGTCGTTATTGTCATTATTAAAAGAATAAATCATCCCCTGCCGTTCGGGTTGGCATCAACGGGTAGTCGGAGCGAAGTTACCGTGAGAAGAACATCGTTCAGCGCTGTCGCATCAGGCTTCAGCGGCCGGGGATAATTTCCGGGCGGTATCGTTTCGCATTTCGCCGCTATAAGCAAACCGCAATTTAAAACTTTATGGAATAAATGCGGCTGCGTTTAGGGCTGGGGGTTATAGATATGCGGGAGAAACGTGCAAAAGCAGATTATTGGTACAGCAGACCGGAGCGGAACAGCACTTTCCGCCCCGGATGTAGAGGTTACATCTTGCCGCTGTAGTAGTAGCCGACAAACTTCAACAGCTTCAACTGCCGGCCGATGCGGCTGGGCTGGCTGAGCAGGCGGTAGAGCCACTCCAGACCGAGGTTCTGCCACACCTTGGGCGCACGCTTCACGTGGCCGGTAAAGACGTCGTAGGTGCCGCCCACGCCCATGTACAGCGCCTGCGGATGCACCTTGCGGCAGTCGCGCATCAGGATCTCCTGCTTCGGCGATCCCATCGCCACCGTCACGATAGCGGCACCGCTGGCGCGAATACGCTCGAACAGCGCCTCACGTTGCTCCGGTTTGAAATAGCCATCCTGGCTACCCACCAGGTTGACATTCCACTGGCTGCGCAGCTTTTGCTCGGTTTCCGCCAGCACCTCCGGCTTGCCGCCGACCAGGAAGACCGGCGTGCCTTCACGACCGGCGCGCTGCATCAAGGCTTCCCACAGATCGGCGCCCGCAACGCGCGAAACGTCCGCCGCCGGGTATTTGCGGCGAATCGAGCGCACCATGCTGATGCCGTCGGCGTACTTGTACTCCGCCTCATCCAGCAACGCATGCAGCGCCGGGTCCTCTTCCGCCTTCAGGATCTTTTCCGCGTTCATGGCCACCAGCGTGCCCTGTTTGACCCGGCCGCCGTCGAACAGAAAGTCCATGCAGTGCGCCATATCGCGAAAGCCCCACAGGCTGAAACCGCGCAGCTCATACTGCGGCACCGAAATCTTTGTTTCCATCGTTCTCATTACCCTTACAAAAGACCGTCCGCCCGTGGGGGAGAGGCCAGCGCGCGGGCGCGCGTCACTCTGGCCTTGATGAGCCCGGCGGTATCGAACAGCCAATACAGCAACTTCGCCAGCACCAGACAGGCGCCGAAAATAATGCAGAAGAACACCACGCGCGACACGAATGAGTCCACCCCTTCGCGCGCCAATACGATTATGTTGAACACCGCACCGAAGCAGAAGCCTTGCAGAATGGCCGCCTTATAGCGGTTCGGTTCGGTTTTACCCAACTCATACAGCCAGTCGAACCACTTGATGATCATGCCCACCAGAATCGCGCCGAGCGGGATAAACAGCGCGCCGCCCATCACCACCAGCGAACCGATCAGCGTCGGGGATATCGCCAGCCCGGAGTGGTTGTTCAGCACTTCCCAGGTGAAATAGTTGGCCGAGTTCAGCACCACGTCCGGCCGGCCCGGCCATAGCCAGGTTGGGATAAAGACGTAGAAATCACGCAGGATCGGCGCCAGGCCCTGGAAATCGATCTTGTCGTAATTTTGCAGCAGCAGCGCCAGATTTTCCCACGGCGAGAAAGTATCGCGGGTCAGATAAAGGAAGGTATAAAACGCTTCCGCGCCGCTGACGTCCAGGCTGTAGCGCTTCAACGCCAGCCAGAACATGCCGACCACACCGAATATGCCCGCCGCCGCCAACATCCACAGCGTGATCCAGCCGCGCACGATGCCGATAAACAGGAACAGCGCGAAGGCGATGATGATATTGGCGCGGGTGCCGCCGACGATGACGTAGGTCAGAATGCCGAACGCCACCGTCGCCACCAGGAACAAGAACCAGGCGCGCAGATCCTGCCGCAGGAAATAGACCACCAGCATCGCCGGAATGAAGAAGTAGAAGAACCGTTTGAGCGCCACGCCGGACACGTCGCTGGAGAAGATCTGGCTGTAGGAATTGAGCTTGAACAGCAGGAAGCCGTTCTGCATGAAGAAGATACCCACGGTCCCGATCGCCACCAGGGCCAGCAGCACCCAGGTCATATGGGTTTCCACCCGGTTCATGGTGAACAGCGCCGCACGCGGTTGAGAGCGGCGCTTGCGCAGCCGGGTCTTGTAGGTGACGTAATAGATGGCGTAAAACGCCGTCGCCGACAGCAAGGCGTACAGCAGAAACTCCACCGGCACCACCTCGACGTCAAACTGAAACACCAGCAGACAGGTCAGCGGGAAGCCGAAATAAAACGTCAGCAAATACAGCAGCGAGAAGAAGACGTTGAAGTTAAAGCGCACGCGCCGAAACTCCTGGTAGGTCAGCGTCAGAATAAACGTCAGGCTGACCAGGTAGACGACGAACAGACCGCCGAATTGCGCCAACGTCATGAGTGCTCTCCCGCCGCCAGCGCCAGGGCTTGCTGCCAGCCATCGACATAGTTCGGATTAAAGAAGGCGATCGCCTGTTTATCCACCGCCGCCAGCTGACGCTGCGCTTCGCGCACCACCGCCTCGTCGAGCGAGTCACCGTAGAACAGCACCGGCAGGTGCTGTTCCGCCAAATCCTGCCAGAACGGGTTCTGCCGGCTGAGCACGAAAGGCACGCCAAACTGAATCAGCAGGCACAGGGTGCCTATCCCCTGCTGGCGATTGAAAATGAAATAGCCGAGATCGCAGGCGCGCAGAATATTGAGGTAGTCTTCAAATGCCACCTGCTGCGTGAGCAGCTGCAGATTTTTCTCGCCGAACAGCGGCAATCCGGCGGCACGCACCTGCTCGATGTAAGCGTCGTTATTGGCCGGATAGCCCATCGGCAGGATCACGCGCACGTCGGCGCCGAACTGCTGATGGATCGCCTGCAGTGCTTCGATATGCCGATTGCTGCGATCGCCGGAGTTGCCCACCAGAATCGTCATCGGCCCGGCCAGATTTTTCTCGACGTGAACGTCGGTCAGCGCCGGATCCATGCGGGTCGGGAAGTACAGCAACGAGGCAGGTACCCGCGCATGGCGCTGCTGGTAGTGAATCACGTCGCCGCGGGTAGCAAATACATTCCCCACCCGCCCCTGGGCAATGCGGCGCAGCAGATAAAACAGCCTGAATTTCCAGCTGGTGGCGTCTTCGTACAGATCGGCGCCCCAAATATGCCAACTGACCTGACGCGCCTTGATCTTGCCGCTCAACAGCGCCAGCCACAGCCCCGGATTAAACTGGCCGTGTAGGAAGAAGCGCGCAGCGCGATCGGCCTGGGCGCGGGCGATCACCGCCGCCGCCAGGCTTTTCTTATCGGCGTAAGGCTCAATATTCAGGGCGGGGAAATCCCCCAGTGCCGCCACATCCTTGGCCGCCACCATAAAATGCCGCGTCTGCTCAGCCGGCAAACGCGGCGCCAGCACGTCGTTGAAGAAGCGCAGCACCGTCTGGTTATGATGCGGGATATCGGATCCCAGAACGTGAATCAGTGTGGTCATACTCGTCTACGATAAATAAGAAACACGCAGCTACAGAGCGCGAAATACACGATGTAGGTTGCCATATAGGCCTGAGCCGCCCCCAGCGCGCCGTGCTGCGGGATCAGCCAGTGCGAGAACAGCGTCAGCAGCAGAAACTGGCTGACTTCCGTCAGGATATAAAAGCGCAGCGACGCTTTAGCGATCACCAGATAGCCGAACACATAAGCCCCGACTTTCAGCACGTCACCCACCAGTTGCCAGGCAAACAGATCGCGCATGGCGACGAATTTATCCGAGAACAGCAGCCAGATAGCGAAATCGCGCAGCACCCAGACCGTAAAGCTCGCTGCCGCTACCGCCGGCAGCACGAATTTCAGCGAGCGCACGATCTCCCGCGAGATGGCGCCCTTGTCCGTCAGCCGCGACAGCGTCGGCAGCAGATAGACGGTAAACGAGGCGGTGATAAACTGCAGATAGGCATCGGAAATGCTGCTGACGCCTTGCCAGATCCCCACCTCATCCCAACCGTAATGCGCGGCCAGCAGGTTTCGCATCATGACGTAGGCCACCGGCAGCGTCACCGAGGTGATCAACGCCATGACAGTGAATTTGCCGAGGTTACCGGCCACCCGTTTGTCCCAACGCAGCGCCAAATAGCGCAGCGGCAGCGTTTTGCGCCGCCACAGCATCAGCCCGGCCGGCAGCACCACCAACGCCGGCACCAACGCCAGCCCCGCCAGCGCGCCTTCATAGCCACCCAGCTTGAAGCACAGGTAATATGCCACCACGCCGATCAGGCTGCCGCCGATCACCGCCAGCGCATTGCCCATCGCGTCGCGATAGCCTTTCAGCACCGCCATGAACAGGTTGGCGTAGGCGATGCCCATCTGAATGAAAGCGACGGCGCGCACCACGCCGACGTAATCGGCATGCCCGAACAGCCCGATGCTGATCGGTTCGGCGGCGAACAGAAACACCAGCGCCAGCAAGGTCGAAAAGCCCAGCACAATGCTCGACGCGGTGCCGACCGCCAGACGCAGACGCTGCGAGTCCTGGTGGTACTCCGCCACGTATTTGGTGATGCCGTTAAAAATGCCCGCGCCGGACAGCACGCCCAGCACGGTGATCAACTGGCGAAAGTTACCCGCCTGCCCCACGCCGCTGGGGCCAAACGCCACCGCCAGCAGTTTCACCACCAAGAGCCCCACGCCAATTTTGATCAGCGTGGAGCCGGCGGTCCATATCGACGCTTTTGCCAACGACATATCAGGCGAAGAAGCTCAGTATGCTATTGATAACCGTACGTTGATTGGCATCGGACAGATTGTAGAACAGCGGCAAACGCACCAGACGCTCACTTTCCTGGCTGGTATAGCGATCTTCACCGGCAAAGCGGCCAAACTGTTCTCCGGCCGGGCACGCATGCAGCGGGATATAGTGAAACACCGTCATGATCTCGGCTTCTTTCAAATAGTCGATAAATGCGGTGCGCTCTTCGATATCGCGCAGCTTGATATAGAACATGTGCGCATTGTGCTCGCAGTCCGCCGGCACAGTCGGCAGCTCGATACGGCCGGCTTGCGCTAACGGCAGGAAACTGTCGTAGTACTTCTGCCACAGCGACAGGCGACGCTGATTGATGCGCTCCGCCACTTCCAGCTGACCCCACAGATAGGCGGCCTGCAGGTCAGACATCAAGTAGCTGGAGCCGATGTCGCGCCAGGTATATTTGTCGACCTGGCCACGGAAGAACTGGCTGCGGTTGGTGCCTTTCTCGCGGATGACTTCCGCCCGATCGATCAGGGCCGGATCGTTCACCAGCGTCGCGCCGCCTTCGCCGCCGGCGGTATAGTTTTTGGTTTCATGGAAACTGAAGCAGCCGATATGACCGATGGTGCCCAATGCCTTGCCTTTGTAGGTCGACATCACGCCCTGCGCGGCGTCTTCCACCACGAACAGGTTATGTTTCTTCGCCAGCGCCATGATGGTATCCATCTCGCAGGCGACGCCGGCGTAGTGTACCGGCACGATCGCGCGGGTTTTATCGGTGATCGCCGCTTCGATTTTGGTTTCGTCGATGTTCATGGTGTCCGGCCGCAGGTCGACGAACACCACTTTGGCACCGCGCAGCACAAAGGCGTTGGCGGTTGAAACGAAGGTAAAGCTCGGCATGATCACTTCGTCACCCGGCTGAATATCCAGCAGGATGGCGGCCATTTCCAACGACGCGGTGCAGGAAGGCGTCAACAACACTTTCGCGCTGCCGAAACGCTGTTCCATCCACTGCTGGCAGCGACGGGTAAAGCCGCCGTCGCCGCACAACTTGCCGCTGCTCATCGCAGCCTGCATATATTCCAGTTCAGTGCCAACAACCGGTGGAGCGTTAAATGGAATCATGTCTACCTCTATATAACCAATACGCGGTGCTTTCAATCACGGCACCCTGTCGTTGATAGAGTCGTAATGCGGCGATATTGCCTACCTGGGTCGCGACCCGCAGGCGCTGCATCCCCTGCCGCCGGCATTCGGCCAGCGCCGCCGCCATCAGTCTGGAGCCAATGCCCCGGCCTGATGCACCGGGATAGGCCGCCAGCAAGCCGATACGCATTTCCTGGTCGCCAATCTCACGCAGGCTGACAAATCCTTCGGGTTGCCCCTGGTTGTCCAATACCAGCAAGCATTGATGATCAAAGGTGCCCAGCACCGCTTTTTCGATCCAGGCCGCATAGAATCGCCCGCTATCGGCGCGATCGTACCACGGTGCGCGAAATCGGCTGGCGGCGAACACGTCACCGGCGGCAGCCCGCAACGACGGGATGTCCTCGGGTACGGCCATCCGCACCCCGGCCGCAGCGGTATCGACCGTCTCGCGTCCAGTTGCAATGTTCACTGCCAGGTCCACTTCGCCTTCGACCAGCCGGAAGCCCAGCGCCGACAGCGCATCGGCCCACTCCAATCGGTAAGCGGGGATTTTAGCCTGCACCAACGCATAAGCATCCAAATCAGCGTGGCTGACGGTGGCCGCAGAGTCGTCGAAATGTAACTTGGCGCTTTTCAATTGGAAGAAGTCGCTCTCCCAATTCAGCGGTTCAATACTGGCGTGGACGCGCATGCAATAAATCCAGTAAGTATTTGCCGTAACCTGTTTTGGCCAGCGTCTGAGCCGCGCGTTTCACGCCCTCATCATCCAGCCAGCCATTGCGCCAGGCGATCTCTTCAAGACAGGCGATTTTAAAGCCCTGACGTTTCTCGACCGTCTGCACGAAGCTGCTGGCTTCCAGCAGGCTGTCGTGAGTGCCGGTATCCAGCCAGGCAAAACCGCGCCCCAGCAGCTCGACGGTCAGTTCTCTGCGCTCCAGATACATCTGGTTGATGCTGGTGATTTCCAGCTCGCCGCGCTCGGAAGGCTTCACCTGCTTGGCAAACTCCACAACTTGGCTATCGTAGAAGTACAGGCCAGTCACCGCCCAATCGGATTTCGGTTTCTTCGGTTTTTCTTCGATCGACAACGCACGGAAGTTGCCGTCAAACTCCACCACGCCAAAGCGTTCAGGATCCATGACCTGATAACCGAATACGGTGGCCCCCTCGGTGCGGGCCGCGACGGTTTTTAATTTCGGGCTGAAAGATTGGCCGAAGAAGATGTTATCGCCCAACACCAGGCAGCAAGAATCGCCGTTGATAAACTCCTCGCCGATCAGGAACGCCTGGGCCAGGCCTTCAGGCTTAGGCTGCGCAGCGTAGCTGAGATTGACGCCGAACTGTTCGCCGTTACCCAGTAAACGCTCGAAGGACGGCAGATCTTCCGGGGTCGAGATGATCAAAATATCGCGGATCCCCGCCAGCATCAGTACCGACATCGGGTAATAGATCATCGGCTTATCGTAAATCGGCAACAGCTGTTTCGAGACTCCGCGGGTAATCGGATGCAGACGCGTCCCGGAACCCCCAGCCAGTACAATACCTTTCATACTTGCTCCCAAATCCGCAGTGCCTTATAAGGACAGCACTGCGCTACATTCACTCGGACAGCCCCAAACGCTCGCCGGCATAAGAACCGTCTTGCACCCGGCGCCACCAGACTTCGTTATTCAGGTACCAAACCACGGTTTTGCGAATGCCGCTTTCGAACGTTTCCTGCGGCTGCCATCCCAACTCACGGTCGATCTTGCCGGCGTCGATGGCGTAACGCATGTCGTGGCCCGGGCGATCCTTAACGTAAGTGATCAGATCGCGGTAGTGCGCCACGCCCTGTGGTTTGTTTGGCGCCAGTTCTTCCAGCAGGTCACAGATGGTCTGCACCACTTCGATATTCTTGCGCTCGTTATGGCCACCGATATTGTAAGTTTCGCCCACCACACCTTCGGTCACCACCTGATAGAGCGCGCGCGCGTGATCCTCGACATACAGCCAGTCGCGAACCTGCGCGCCGTTGCCGTATACCGGCAGAGGTTTACCGGCGACGGCATTCAGGATAACCAGCGGGATCAGCTTCTCCGGGAAGTGATAAGGGCCGTAGTTGTTCGAACAGTTGGTCACGAGGGTCGGCAAACCATAGGTGCGCAGCCAAGCGCGCACCAGATGATCGCTCGACGCCTTGGAGGCGGAATACGGGCTGCTCGGCGCATAGGGCGTGGTTTCGGTGAACAAATCGTCAGTGCCGTGCAGATCGCCGTACACTTCGTCGGTGGAGATATGATGGAAGCGGAAAGCCTGCTTCTTCTCCGCCGCCAACGGCTGCCAGTAATGGCGCGCCGCTTCCAGCAGGGTGTAAGTGCCGACCACATTGGTCTCGATAAACGCCGCCGGGCCGTCGATAGAGCGATCGACGTGACTTTCCGCCGCAAGGTGCATCACCACGTCCGGTTGATAACGGGCAAACACCCGATCCAACCCGGCGCGATCGCAGATGTCGATCTGCTCGAAGGCATAACGATCGCTGTCGGCCACTACCGCCAGCGACTCCAGGTTACCGGCATAGGTCAGCTTATCCACTACCACCACGCTGTCGCCGGTGGCCTCGATGATATGCCGCACGACCGCAGAGCCGATAAATCCGGCGCCGCCGGTGACTAAGATACGCTTCAACGCCAAACTCCCTTGGTATCCACCACCCAGCTTTGCTTAATCTCTTCCGGCCGGATGGCCTTGAACTGCTGATGATCGACCAACATCACGATCACATCGGCCTGTTGCAACGCCTCCGCGATTGGCGTCAACGTCACATGGCCCGCCAGCGACTTCGGCAACTGTTCGACGTTCGGTTCCACCGCCAGCGTTTCGCCGACGTGCCATTCGGCGATCAGGTGCGCCACCTCTACCGCCGGGCTTTCACGCAAATCGTCGATATTCGGCTTGAAGGCCAGGCCGAAACAGGCAATTTTCACCTCGGACGCGCGCTTGTCGGTGGCGGCCAGGCAATCGGCCACCGCCGCTTTCACCCGGTCGACCACCCACAACGGTTTGCCGTCGTTCACCAGACGTGCGGTATGGATCAAGCGCGCCTGCTGCGGGTTCTGCGCCACGATAAACCACGGATCGACGGCGATGCAGTGGCCGCCGACGCCTGGGCCAGGCTGTAGAATGTTCACCCGCGGGTGACGGTTCGCCAGGCGAATCAGTTCCCAGACGTTGATCCCCTGTTCGGCGCAAATCAGCGACAGTTCGTTAGCAAAGGCGATGTTCACATCGCGGAAGCTGTTTTCCGTCAGCTTGCACATCTCGGCAGTGCGTGAGTTGGTGACCACGCATTCCCCCTCGAGGAAAATCTTGTACAGCTCACTGGCGCGCGCCGAGCACTTCGGCGTCATGCCGCCGATCACGCGATCGTTTTGAATCAGCTCCACCATCACCTGCCCCGGCAACACGCGCTCCGGGCAATAGGCGATATTCACGTCCGCCGCTTCGCCCGCTTGTTGCGGGAAGCTGAGATCGCTGCGCGCCTGCGCCAACCATTCCGCCATCTGTTCAGTGGCGCCCACCGGCGAGGTGGACTCAAGGATCACCAGATCGCCTTTTTTCAGCACCGGCGCCAGCGATTTCGCCGCCGCCTCGACATAGGCCAGATCCGGCTCATGGTCGCCCTTGAACGGCGTAGGCACCGCGATCAGGAACGCATCGGCCGCCAGCGGTTTGGTCACCGCCTGCAGGAAACCGCCGTCGACGGCATCCTTGACCACTTTATCCAGATCCGGTTCGACGATGTGGATAGCACCGCGATTAATGGTATCTACCGCATGTTGGTTAACATCTACGCCCACCACTTTTTTCTTGCGGGAAGCAAACGCCGCCGCCGTTGGCAAGCCGATATAACCCAGGCCGATAACCGAAATAGTGTCAAAACTCATAGTGTCACCTGATGATTCTTTAAAGCTTCGAGGATACGCTGACAGGCATGCCCGTCGCCGTATGGGTTGTGCGCCCGGCTCATCGCGTGATATTCGCTTTCGTCCGTCAACAGCCGGGTCACCGCTTCAACAATTTTGGCCACATCGGTGCCGACCAGGCGCACCGTGCCCGCATCTACCGCCTCCGGGCGCTCGGTGGTGTCGCGCATCACCAGCACCGGCTTGCCTAACGAGGGCGCCTCTTCCTGAATGCCGCCGGAGTCGGTGAGGATCATGTAAGCGTGGGTCATCAGATAGACAAACGGCAAATAATCCTGCGGCTCGATCAGCATGACGTTGTCGATGCCTTTCAAAATGCGATTCACCGGCTCGCTGACATTCGGATTGAGATGCACCGGGTACACCACCTGCACTTCCGGGTGGCTGCGGGCGATCTCCGCCAGCGCGCTGCAAATCCGCTCAAAACCGCCGCCAAAGCTTTCCCGGCGATGGCCGGTGACCAGAATCAGTTTTTTGTCGGCGTCGAGGAACGGGTAACGCTGCGCCAGGCCCGCGCGCAGCGCAGCATCACTCATCACGCGGTCGCGCACCCAGAACAGCGCGTCGATCACCGTATTGCCGGTCACGAAAATGTGGTTGTCCGGCAGCAGCTCGCGCAGCAGATTTTGGCGCGAGTTCTCGGTCGGCGCGAAGTGGTACATCGCCAGATGGCCGGTCAGTTTGCGGTTGGCCTCTTCCGGCCAGGGAGAATACAGATTGCCGGTACGCAGCCCGGCCTCGACATGCCCAACGGGGATGCGTTGATAGAACGCCGCCAGGCTGGTCGCCAGCGTGGTGGTGGTATCGCCGTGCACCAGCACCACGTCCGGTTTGAAGTCTTCCAGCACCCCTTTCAACCCTTCCAGGATGCGACAGGTGATTTCCGTTAGCCCCTGGCCGGGTTTCATGATGTTCAGGTCGTAATCCGGCGTGATCTCAAACAACCGCAATACCTGATCCAACATCTCACGATGCTGTGCCGTTACGCAGACTCTTGCGTCAAAGGCCTCATCCTGGGCCAGTGCATGTACCAGCGGCGCCATTTTAATGGCTTCAGGTCTGGTGCCGAAAACAGTCAACACTTTCACAGCGAATCTCTTTTGGTCGGTTAATCGCAGGCACCGCCTGCGAATGGGGAGCTCACGCGCCCTGCATCAGATTATTATATTATTTTTTAACTACGCGGCCGACGCGCCAAGGCAACACCCGCGCCAACCAAAGCGCCCATCGCGCCCCACAGAATCAGCCAGAATACCCGGCGTGGGCTGTCACGTTTTACCGGCTCTTCCGGCGTGCGCAAATAACGATAGGTCTGGAACTTCTCATCCAACGTCGGGCCAACGTTCAGCGTCGCCAGCATCGCGCGGTTCTGATCGTAATCCAGATCGTAGGTCGGGCCGGAGGCCTGCAGGCCTTCCAGACGTGCCTGCAGCATTGGCCGGCCCAGCAGGAACAGATCCGAATCCGGCAGTTGCTCGGCCGGAGTGTCGGTTTGCGTGCGGCTAATCCCCTGGCTTTCAGCGATTTTCAGCGCCTGCTGCGTGGTATTCAGCTCGCGCTTGTAAACCGACTCTGCCACCGCTTCCTGACGCTTGACCTGCGCCTTCATCGAGGTGGTGCGAGCGGCCCATGCCCCCTGGATCTCTTCGTTCAGGTGCAGAGCAGCACGGTGGCTGGCGAAAGCCACGTATTGACGCAGCAGGCGATTGGCGTCCGCGGCGGTTTCCGCCGTCAGCTTCACGCCGTCGTTCGGGACTTTTTTGTCGTCACGCGGCGTGAACAGGATGTTGTTGATCAGCTCGTCGAGCAGCGCCGCATCGGCGCGGGCATCCCCTTCCTGACGTTGCTTGTAATAATCACTCTGCAGCCAGAAATCGCGACGCGTATCGTAAGCCGCCAGTTGCATGATGAACTCATTGTACGCTTCATCCGCGATGCTCGGCTGATCGCCCGCCGTCGCCGGCAACGTGCGCACATCCAGATTGCGCAGGAACTGTTGCTGGGAGTAGTAACCGCCCAGCGCATTCACCGTGGGTTTGTCGGTGATTGCGGTCGCGCTCCATTCTTGCTTAACCAGATAAGAGACGATCAGCGCGACCGCCGCGAACAGCACCGCAATGCCGATTATCCACGGTTTGCCGCGCCACAGGGTGCAGCACAGGCCGCGGATATCGAGTTCGTTATCCACCGCCGGGGTATGCTTGTCAGACGTTGTTTCTGGATTCATCACAGCCAAAAAGCCTCTGGTCTCTGGTTAAGGTACTTGCTTGTTATCGCCCGAACGCCGCAGCCGGCGCTTGATACGCTTAATGTACCGCGCAACCCGCCAGGCGCGCTTGATGCAGTAACCGTACAGGAAGAATGCAAGCAAGAATAATGCCAACATAACCCACTCAGGGATAAAAGTCAGGCGTTCGCCGATCACGCCCACCGCCGCCAGCAATGCGGCCGCCAGGGTGATCAATACGAAAGCCTGCCGTGGCGTAAAGCCGGCGCGCATGATCAGGTGGTGAATATGTTGACGATCGGGAGAGAAGGGGCTCATCCCCTTGCGTAAACGACGATACATGATTGCTATCATGTCCATCAGCGGAATAGCGATGATCCACAGCGCAGTCACCGGGTTAATCGAGTGTGCCTTGCCCTGCGAGCTTTGCAACAGCAGCCAAATGGCGGTAAAGCCGATCAGGGTACTGCCGGCATCCCCCATGAACACCTTATAACGGCGGCCGAGGATGCCGAGGTTGAGCAAAATATAGGGAACGATGGTGGCGATCATCGCAAAGCACCAGAACGCCATCTCATGGTGACCGCTCAGGTACAGCAACAGACCCAGCGCGCCGAAGGAAACGCATGACAGCCCACCCAGCAGGCCATCAATGCCATCGACCATGTTGAAGGCGTTGATCGCCGCCCATACCGCGAACAGCGTCACCAAATAGCCGAACGGCCCCAGCAACATCTCCCAGTCGCCCAGCACATGGCCGAAGCTGCGCAGATACAGACCGGCGAACACCATCATGGCGATGCCGACCAACGCCTGCACCAGGGCGCGGATCTTAACGCTGATGTCAAAACGATCGTCGAGCGCGCCCACAAACACCAGAATGCCGGCGCAGGTGAGGTAAAGCTTGGCGTGCGCGATAGGCAGTTCGGAGATCCAAAATGCGAAGCACAATCCGGCATAAACGGAAATACCGCCGACCAGAGGAATCAGCCCCTGATGGCGTTTGCGATAATTGGGTTTATCTACCAGACCAATACGTTTTGCCGCCTTGCGGGCAACAAAGAGAAAAGCCAAAGAAAACAGGAAAACAAATAGAATTTCAGTACTCATAGTGAGTAAGTTCACAGTTAACAGATCTCTGTAGAAGATAAGGCAGCTTACCACGGGCAATAGCTTGTGCCATCGGCCCCCGCCACCTTTCGGTCATTTCCTATGACAACGGTGATTCATGCCTATTTTCTTCGCATCGGCTGACAAAACGACAGCAGCAAAGCCGACCGACGCAACGCCGACCGACAAACAAGATGAATTCTCAATAAGTCGAGGAAACAACTTACTTTTCCATTACTGCTACTTATCGTATCCGCCAAAAGCGAAAAACGCCACGACTAGGCGTGGCGTTCAGCGAATTTTTTAACGAATTATGAGCGTTTCATCATATCGAAGAATTCATCGTTGGTTTTAGTCATCGCCAACTTATTAATGAGGAACTCCATCGCGTCAATCTCACCCATCGGGTGAATGATTTTGCGCAGGATCCACATTTTTTGCAGCTCTTCGGAGGTGGTGAGCAGCTCTTCTTTACGGGTACCGGAGCGGTTGTAATCGATCGCCGGGAATACGCGTTTCTCGGCGATTTTACGCGCCAAGTGCAATTCCATGTTGCCGGTACCTTTAAATTCTTCGTAGATCACTTCGTCCATCTTCGAACCGGTATCAACCAGCGCGGTCGCGATGATGGTCAGGCTGCCGCCCTCTTCCACGTTACGTGCCGCACCGAAGAAACGCTTCGGACGATGCAGGGCGTTGGCGTCCACACCACCGGTCAGCACCTTACCGGAAGCCGGTACCACGGTGTTGTAGGCACGCGCCAGACGGGTGATAGAGTCAAGCAGAATGATCACGTCTTTCTTGTGCTCAACCAGGCGTTTGGCCTTCTCGATTACCATTTCGGCCACTTGCACGTGGCGCGAAGCCGGTTCGTCGAAGGTCGATGCGATCACTTCACCTTTCACCAGGCGCTGCATCTCGGTCACTTCTTCCGGACGTTCGTCGATCAGCAGCACCATCAGCACGCAGTCTGGGTGGTTGTAAGCGATACTCTGCGCAATGTTCTGCAGCAGCATGGTTTTACCGGCTTTCGGCGGTGCCACGATCAGGCCACGCTGGCCGCGGCCAATCGGTGCCGCCAGGTCCAGTACGCGCGCCGTCAGGTCTTCGGTCGAGCCGTTGCCGCGCTCCATCCGCAGACGGGAATTGGCGTGCAGCGGCGTCAAGTTCTCGAACAGGATCTTGCTGCGGGCGTTTTCCGGCTTGTCGTAGTTGACTTCGTTGACTTTCAACAGGGCAAAATAGCGCTCGCCTTCTTTTGGCGGACGAATCTTACCGGAAATGGTGTCACCTGTGCGGAGGTTGAAGCGGCGGATTTGGCTAGGGGATACATAGATGTCGTCGGGACCGGCGAGGTAGGAACTGTCTCCAGAGCGGAGGAAACCGAATCCATCCTGCAATATCTCGAGCACGCCGTCGCCGAAGATATCTTCTCCGCTTTTCGCATGTTGCTTCAGAATGGAGAAGATAATGTCCTGCTTGCGCATGCGGGCAAGGTTTTCCAGCCCCATATTTTCGCCGAGAGTAATCAGCTCAGAAACCGGCGTATTCTTTAATTCGGTAAGATTCATAGTGGTGGGTTCTTAAACTCGGGGTATGTCTCGAACTTGTATCGTGAATGGTATGGCAGCGAGATGCGTGCCTGTTTACTGGACGTTCGATCACCGGGCGCAGAGCCGTCGCGGTAAGAAATGGCTTACATCGGGCGCACGCATTGACGGTTGAAGATCGAAGGTACCTTAAAAATGATTTTTGCAAAACCGTTTGATTGCCAAAACACGGGCTGAGTTCAGTTTACTTTCAACGCCAGTGGTTCGACACAGAGTATAGCTTTAGATTCAAACTCTTTAGATTTAAAACTTCGGGCAAGTTCTATATGCAGTGTGGTTAAACTTAACACGCTTCTTGGCAGGCGTCTAGCGGTGAATTGAACATCACCGCCAGGCACCTGATACTGGGCTTCCCGCCCGATTACAGATTCGCGTTCAGGAAATCTTTGAGCTGACCTTTAGACAACGCGCCAACCTTGGTCGCGGCCACTTCACCGTTCTTGAACAGCAACAGCGTAGGGATGCCACGGATACCGTACTTAGGCGCGGTAGCCGGGTTCTGATCGATATTCAGCTTGGTGATGGTCAGTTTGCCTTCGAACTCTTCGGCAATCTCATCCAGAATCGGAGCAATCATCTTGCACGGCCCACACCATTCAGCCCAGAAATCGACCAGGATCGGCCCTTCCGCATTCAGCACATCGGCTTCGAAGCTGCTGTCAGTCAGGTGAATAATTTTATCGCTCATGTTCTACTCCACAGGATTATGTCTACCTTGTTGGTGTAGCATTAACCAACTCAAGGTGATTTTATTGCACCGCGTTTATTTCAACGGATGTGCTTTCGTAAAGCAATAGTTAGCTGATATTCTACCACACTATGAGCAAAACACACTTGACCGAACAGAAGTTTTCCGACTTCGCCCTGCACCCGTTAGTCCTTGAAGCCCTTGAGAAAAAAGGGTTTCACAATTGCACGCCTATCCAGGCGTTAGCATTGCCGCTCACGCTCTCCGGGCGTGACGTTGCAGGTCAGGCGCAAACCGGTACCGGAAAGACGCTGGCGTTTTTGGCGTCTACTTTTCACTATTTGCTGACCCACCCGGCGAAACAGGATCGCCAGACCAATCAGCCGCGCGCCTTGATCATGGCGCCTACGCGTGAACTGGCGGTGCAAATCCACTCCGATGCGGAAGCCCTCTCCCAGAGCACCGGCCTGAAGCTGGGCCTGGCCTACGGCGGCGACGGCTACGACAAACAGCTGAAAGTGCTGGAAAGCGGCGTGGACATTCTGATTGGCACCACCGGCCGTTTAATCGATTACACCAAGCAGAACTATGTCGATCTCGGCGCGATGCAGGTTGTCGTGCTGGATGAAGCCGATCGCATGTACGATCTTGGCTTTATCAAAGACATCCGTTGGCTGTTCCGCCGTATGCCTACGGCCGATCAACGCCTGAACATGCTGTTCTCCGCTACCCTGTCCTATCGCGTACGCGAATTGGCCTTTGAGCAGATGAACAACGCCGAATATGTTGAAGTGGAACCGGAACAGAAAACCGGCCACCGCATTAAAGAAGAGCTGTTCTACCCGTCCAACGAAGAAAAAATGCGTCTGCTGCAGACGCTGATCGAAGAAGAGTGGCCGGATCGCGCCATCATCTTCGCCAACACCAAGCACCGCTGCGAAGACATCTGGGGCCATCTGGCCGCCGACGGTCACCGCGTCGGCCTGCTGACCGGTGACGTGGCGCAGAAAAAACGCCTGCGCATCCTCGACGATTTCACCAAGGGCAACCTGGATATCCTGGTCGCCACCGACGTCGCCGCGCGCGGTCTGCACATTCCCGCCGTCACGCACGTCTTCAACTACGATCTGCCTGACGACTGCGAAGACTACGTGCACCGCATCGGCCGTACCGGCCGAGCAGGCGCCAGCGGCCACTCCATCAGCCTGGCGTGTGAAGAGTACGCGCTCAACCTGCCGGCGATCGAGACCTATATCGACCACAGCATTCCGGTGAGCAAGTACAACAGCGATGCGCTGCTGACCGATCTGCCGGCGCCGAAGCGCCTGTCGCGTCCGCGCGGCGGCAACGGCCCACGTCGCAACTCCGCGCCTCGTCGCGGCGGCGCGCCGCGCAGCAACCGTAAACGCCCGAGCTGATCGCCATGCTCAGCTCCAGCACGCTTTATGCTGCCATCGACCTCGGCTCCAACAGCTTCCACATGTTGGTGGTGCGCGAGGTGGCCGGCAGCATTCAGACTCTGGCGCGGATCAAGCGCAAGGTGCGCCTGGCGGCCGGGCTGGATCAGCACAATCACCTGTCGCATGAGGCCATGCAGCGCGGCTGGCAGTGTCTGCGGCTGTTCTCCGAACGCCTGCAGGACATTCCGCGCGAGCAGATCCGCGTCGTCGCCACCGCCACGCTGCGCCTGGCGTCCAACGCCGATGAGTTCCTGCAGGTCGCCGAGCAAATCCTCGGCTGCCCGGTGCAGGTGATCAGCGGCGAAGAAGAGGCACGGCTGATTTATCACGGCGTCGCGCACACCACCGGCGGGCCGGATCAGCGGCTGGTCGTCGACATCGGCGGCGGCAGCACCGAACTGGTCACCGGCACCGGCGCACAGGCATCGCAGCTGTATAGCCTGTCGATGGGCTGCGTTACCTGGCTGGAGCGCTACTTCAGCGACCGCAACCTCGGGCAAGAAAACTTCGAGCGCGCCGAACAGGCCGCGCGCGAAATGGTGCGGCCGATCGCACCGCAGCTGCGCCAGCAAGGTTGGCAGATCTGCGTCGGCGCTTCCGGCACCGTGCAAGCGCTGCAGGAGATCATGGTGGCGCAAGGCATGGATGAACGCATCACCCTGCCCAAGCTGCGCCAGTTGAAACAGCGTGCCATTCAGTGCGGCAAGCTGGAAGAGCTGGAGATCGAAGGGTTGACGCTGGAGCGCGCGCTGGTCTTCCCGAGCGGCCTGTCCATTCTGCTGGCCATTTTCCAGGAGCTCGGCATCGAGAGCATGATGCTGGCCGGCGGAGCGCTGCGTGAAGGCCTGGTTTACGGCATGCTGCATCTGCCGGTGGAGCAGGATATTCGCATCCGCACCATCCGCAACCTGCAGCGCCGTTACCTGATCGATACCGAGCAGGCCGAACGCGTGAGCCAGCTCGCCGCCAATTTCTCGCAGCAGGTCGCCAACGAATGGCAGTTGGACGCACGATGTCGCGAGCTATTGCACAGCGCCAGCCTGATCCACGAACTCGGCCTCAGCGTCGATTTCAAGCAGGCGCCGCAACACGCCGCCTACCTGATCCGCCATCTGGACTTACCCGGCTTTACCCCGGCGCAGAAAAAACTGCTGGCCACCCTGCTGCAAAACCAGAGCAACCCTCTCGACCTGTCGCTGTTGAACCAGCAAAACGCCCTGCCGCCGCGCACCGCGCAGCGTCTGTGCCGCATTTTGCGCCTGGCGATCATCTTCGCCAGCCGCCGCCGCGACGACACGCTGCCGGCGGTGCGTTTACGCGCCAATCAGGACGATGAACTGACGGTGATTTTGCCGCCGGGGTGGCTGGAACAGCATCCGCTGCGCGCCGAGGCGCTGGAGCAGGAAAGCCACTGGCAGAGCTACGTCCACTGGACGCTGCGGTTGGAAGAACAACGTTGAAATGACCAGGGCGCGATGAGCGCCCTGTCTTTTTAATTCCCGCCTTTGGCCTTGGCCAGCTGGGCGCGGATATTGGCCAGATGGCTCTGCCCTTTCTGCATCCGCTCCTGCGGGCTCACCACTTTGCGCTCGGTTTCCCACGCCAAATCGTCCTGCGGCAACTCCAGCAGGAAGCGGCTCGGCTCCGGCCGCACCAGCTCACCGTACTGACGGCGCTCGCGGCACAGGGTGAAGATCAGCTCTTTTTGCGCGCGGGTGATCCCCACATAGGCCAGACGCCGCTCTTCGTCGACATTGTCTTCGTCAATGCTGCTCTGGTGCGGCAGCAGGCCCTCTTCCATGCCCACCAGGAACACGTAAGGGAACTCCAGCCCCTTGGAGGCGTGCAGCGTCATCAGCTGTACCTGATCCAGTTCTTCTTCGCTTTCGCCGCGCTCCATCATGTCGCGCAGGGTGAAGCGCGTCACCACCTGGGTCAGCGTCATCGGCTCGTCCAAATCGTTGCCTTCCAGCATCTCCGTCATCCAACCGAACAGCGTGTTGACGTTCTTCATCCGCATTTCGGCGGCCTTCGGGCTGGTCGAGGTTTCAAACAGCCAGCTTTCATAATCCACGCCGCGGATCAGATCGCGCACCGCCGCCACCGGCTCACGCTCCGCCTGTTGAGCGATGCCGCCCAGCCAATGGGTGAAGCGCTGCAACGATTCCAGCCCGCGCCCGGTCAAGTGCTGGCTCAGCCCCAGATCGAAACTGGCGTGGAATAAACTCTTGTTGCGCTGGTTGGCCCATTCGCCGAGCTTCTGCAGCGTCGCCGGGCCGATCTCGCGCTTGGGGGTATTGACGATGCGCAGGAAGGCGCTGTCGTCCTCCGGGTTGGTCAGCACGCGCAGGTAGGCCAGCAGATCCTTGATCTCGGGGCGCGAGAAGAACGAGGTGCCGCCGGAAATCTTGTACGGAATGCGGTTCTGCATCAGCATCTTTTCAAACACCCGCGACTGGTGGTTGCCGCGGTACAGGATCGCATAGTCGCCGTAGTTGGTCTTTTTCACGAAGTGGTGGGCGATCAGCTCCCCCACCACCCGCTCGGCTTCGTGCTCCTCGTTGTTGGCGGTCACCACTTTCAGCTCTTCGCCATACCCCAGCTCGGAAAACAGCCGTTTTTCAAACACGTGCGGGTTATTGGCGATCAGGATATTGGCCGCCTTCAGAATGCGCTCGCTGGAACGGTAGTTTTGCTCCAGTTTGATCACCTGCAGCGCCGGGAAATCCTCCTTCAGCAGCACCAGGTTCTGCGGCCGCGCGCCGCGCCAGGAGTAGATCGACTGGTCATCGTCACCCACCACGGTAAAGCGCGCGCGGTTGCCCACTAACAGCTTCACCAGCTCGTACTGGCTGGTGTTGGTATCCTGGTATTCATCCACCAGCAGGTAGCGGATGCGCTGCTGCCAGCGTTCGCGCACCTCTTCGTTGCGTTGCAACAGCAGCGTTGGCAACAGGATCAGGTCGTCGAAGTCCAGCACGTTGCACGCCCGCATATGGGCGTGGTACAGGCCGTAGCAGTGGGCGAACCGCTTGTCGCGCTCCGAGCGCGCCAGCTCCGCCGCCCGCTGGGGATCGATCAGGTCGTTTTTCCAGTTGGAGATGGTCGAAATCAGCTGCGCCACCAGCGTTTTATCGCTTTCCAGCCACTTTTCGGTCAGCTCTTTCAACAGCGCCAGCTGATCCTGGTCGTCGAACAGCGAGAAGTTGGATTTCATCCCCAACGCCACGTATTCCCGCTTGATGATCTCCAGCCCCAGGGTATGGAAGGTGGAAATCATCAGCCCGCGCGCCTCTTTGCGCCCCAGGGTTTGCGACACGCGCTCTTTCATCTCGCGCGCGGCCTTGTTGGTAAAGGTCACGGCGGCGATGTGCCGCGCCTGGTAGCCGCAGTGGTGGATCAGGTGGGCTATCTTGTTGGTGATAACGCGCGTCTTGCCGGAACCGGCACCGGCCAACACCAGGCAGGGCCCGGTAACGAATTCGACGGCTTGTTGTTGGCTGGGGTTTAATCGCATGGTGCTGGCTTGCTCGGCTGTAAAACGTGGAAGGGAATTGTAGCAGAAAGCGCCGACGAGATTTAGCGGGTATAATCAGCGCAATTTTCGCATCGACAAAGGCAATACCATGGCAAAAACGGCGTGCGCCCTGCACATTCTGGTAGACAATGAAAAGCTGGCCAACGAGCTGCTGGCCAAGCTGAAGCGCGGCGTCAGCTTCGACACGCTGGCGCGCAAATACTCGAGCTGCCCGTCAAAACGCAACGGCGGCTCGCTGGGCGAGTTCAACAAAGGCGCGATGGTGCCGGCGTTCGATAAAGCGGTGTTCAACATCCCGCTGCTCAAACCTTACGGCCCGGTCAAAACCCAGTTCGGTTACCACATCATCAAGGTGCTGTACCGCAACTGAGGGGGCCTGAGCCCCCCTGCGGCGAATTACTGCGCGCTGGCGTCCGTCGCCGGCGCTGCCACCGCGGCGTCGGCCGGCTTGGCTTCTTCCGTCACCACCGCCGGCGCCGGCATCATGATGCCGTCATAGGTTTCCTGAAGCTGCTTCATGCTCATTTCCGGCTCGCCCTTCGGCTGCATCAGCACTAGCGTCGCCTCCTGAGAAAGCTGCAGCTTCAGCGCCTGATTCAGCGTCTCCAGCGTCAGGCTGGACAGGAACTCCTGGCGCAGCTTCTGATACAGCTCCGGCGCGATATCCACCACCCCGCTCTGTTGCGAGCGCAGACGCTGGCTCATCAGCACATCGGTGTCGGTACGGGCGTAGGTCGCGAACAGCTTGCTCAGCTGATCGTTTTTCTGCGCCAGCAGCGCATCGAATTCTTCTTTCGACAGGCCGTTGTCACGCACGTTGGCCAGCTCGCGGGCAATAAAGCCCAGGCTGCCGTTCAGATTGTTGTTCGGCGTATCCAGATGAATGGCGCACTGCCCTCGTTGATACTGCACGCGGCAGTCAAAGCCCAGATGCAGGCTCTTCTGTTCGCTTTTTTCCAGCGTCTGCTGGAGATGCCAGAACAGCGCCTCGCGGGCGAGATCGCCACGCCAGTAACGAAGCAGGCTCTGCGAATCGCGAATCGGGTGCCACGGCGAATCCCACATGATCGACAGCGTATCCTGTTTCACCTGCTCGCTGATCAGGCTCACCGGCTGCTGCGGCAGCGGTGTCAGCGTCGGCATCGGGGCCGGGGTTTCACGTTTGCCTTGCAGCGGCGAGAACGCCTTGTTGATCTGCTCGCCCAGGCTGCGGCTGTCAACCTTGCCGACCACGAACAGCGTCATGGCATCCGGGGTATACCACTGTTGGTAGAATTTCTTCAGCTGCTCGAGGTTGACCGGCCGTTTTGCCGGCTGCGCCGGATCGTGCGCCAGCAGCGTCGAGCCTTTCAGGCGGTAACGCCACCAGACGTCTTGGGTATTAGGCGGGAAAGTGCCGACCGGATTGATGCTGGAATTCATCACCGCATGCACCGTATGCTCGTCGATCGCCAATTTGCCGGTGGTATCCGCCAGCCAGGCCAGCGCTTCTTTCAGCAGGTCGGGCCGGTTGTTCGGCAGGCTGAGGTTATACATGGTGAAATCATACGAGATGATAGCCGGCGGCAGCGGCCGCTCGTTGTCCACGCTCTGCTGCCACAGGGCGCGCAGCTGCGGGGCCGTGAAGCTTTCGCTACGCGCCAACGCCAGCCGCGGCAGCAGATGAGCAAAGCCGGTCTGCTGCGAAGACTCCACCAAAGAGCCGGTATTGACGATCAACCGCAGTTCAACGCGGTCACTCGGCCGCTGCGGCGTATCGAGAATCTGCCATGAAAACCCGTTGGCCAACGCCCCCTGCTGCCAGGCAGGGTCGGGTTGTAGTGCTTCAGCCTGCACGCTGCTACTGGCTGCAGCCAATAGCAACCCACCAACTATAAGATGAATTCTGGTGCCCTGCATGTGAACCCCTACTTAATGACTATCCAATTTCTTATGCAAATGCGTGTATTCCATTCAATGGAATCATAAAAATACGCCCTGAGTTTCACGGTGGGGCGGAAAGCAGAAAGTGTACCACCGTGTTAGACCGCGCGCCTTTGCGGATGTCACTCATTAGAGTGAAAAATAATGGATTGCGGGGTTTTTAATGCAAAAAATCGTTACGAGGCAGGGGGAAGAACCTCACCGGCCGCGGATGCGGCCGGTGATTTACCGCCGATATCAGGCGGAAGGCAGCGTTTTGTCCGCGCCGGTGTTTTTGTTGTTCAGCGTGTCTTTCAGCTGTTTTTCATCCAGCTGGTTACACCATTTTGCCACCACCACGGTCGCCACCCCGTTGCCCACCAAGTTGGTCAACGCACGGGCTTCCGACATGAAGCGGTCGATGCCGAGGATCAGCGCCAGGCCGGCTAGCGGCAGGTGGCCGACGGCGGAGATGGTGGCGGCCAACACGATAAAGCCGCTGCCGGTGACACCCGCCGCCCCTTTGGAGGAAAGCAGCAGCACCACCAGCAGGGTAATCTGATGCATGATGTCCATGTGGGTATTGGTCGCCTGCGCGATAAACACCGCGGCCATGGTCAGGTAGATAGAGGTGCCGTCCAGGTTGAAGGAGTACCCGGTCGGAATAACCAGACCCACCACTGATTTCTTGCAGCCCAGCTTCTCCATTTTATCCAGCATGCGCGGCAGCGCGGATTCGGACGACGAGGTCCCCAGCACGATCAGCAGCTCTTCTTTGATGTAGTTGACGAATTTGAAGATGCTGAAGCCGTTGGCGCGGGCGATGCTGCCCAACACCACCACCACGAACAGGATACAGGTGATATAGAAGCACACGATCAGTTGGCCGAGTTGCACCAGGGTGCCGACACCGTATTTACCGATGGTAAACGCCATAGCGCCGAAGGCCCCCAGCGGCGCCAGGCGCATGATCATGTTGATGATGCCGAAAATCACCCGCGAGAAGCTGTCGATCACGTTGTAGATCAGCTGCCCTTTGTCGCCCAGACGATGCAGGGCGAAGCCGAACAGTACCGCGAACAGCAGCACCTGAAGAATGTTGCCGCTGGCGAACGCGCCGATCACGCTGCCGGGGATGATGTCCAGCAGGAACGGAATGATGCCCTGCTGCTGTGCCTGCTCGGCGTAGACCGCCACCGCCTTGGCGTCCAGCGTGCCGGGATCGACGTTCATGCCGGCGCCCGGTTGCACCAGGTTGACGATCACCAGACCGATAATCAGCGCGATGGTGCTGACGATTTCAAAATACAGCAGCGCGATGGCGCCGGTGCGCCCCACCGCCTTCATGCTTTCCATGCCGGCGATGCCGGTCACCACGGTGCAGAAGATCACCGGTGCGATGATCATCTTGATCAGTTTGACGAAGCCATCGCCCAGAGGTTTCATCTCGGCGCCGAGGTCAGGGTAGAAATGGCCAAGCAGGATACCCAGCGTGATCGCCGTCAGTACCTGAAAATAGAGGCTCTTAAAGATCGTTGTTTTCATATGAACATCCTATGGGGGGAAGACACGCACCAGGCAGCAGTCTAAAAATCCAGCCTGTTCATTGCTTGCGCGGAAAATAACACCCACTTAACAACATGGAAATAATTTGTTGCACCCGCCCCTGAGGGTTGATGTGAATTTAAGAGCTGAAACGCGTCAGTCGAGGTGCAAAGCTGAAAATTGCGTAAGCCTTTGTTTGCACTAACGCAAAAGAGGTAGATAAAGAATAGCGATTTTCGGACGGGGAAAAGTACCGGAAAGGTCACGCGGCGCTCACGGCGCCGCGCGGCAAAACTCGGCTTCGAACGCTTCGCGCGGCAGCGGCCGGGCGAACAGGAATCCTTGCCCGCTGCGAATGCCGTGCTGCAGCAGCCAGTCGCGCTGCCCGGCGTTTTCCACGCCTTCGGCCATCACCGGTAACGCCAGCACTTCGGAGATCGAACTGACGATACGCGCCATCGCATCGTCGGCCGGCAGCCCCTGAATGAAGCTGCGGTCGATTTTGATCAAATCTATCGGCAGGGATTTCAACCGGTTCAGGTACTCCAGGCTGGAGTAGCCCATGCCGAAGTCATCTAGCGCGATAGACAATCCCAGATCGTGCAGCTCACGCAGCAGCGCCAGCGCGTGGTCGAGATCGTCGATGCGTACCGTCTCGGTGATCTCCAGCAGCAGCTTGCGCGGATCGATCCGATACTGCGCCAGCAGGTTTTTCAGATGCGGAACAAACGCCTCATGTTGCATCTGAATACCGGAAACGTTGACCGCCAGCGGCAGCGCAATGCCGCGTTGCTGCCAGTCTGCCAGGATGCGGCAGGACTCTTCCAACACCCAGTTGCCGAGAGGCACGATCACACCCAGCTCTTCCGCCAGCGGGATAACGTCGGCCGGCAGGGTATAGCTGCCGTCATACTGCTGCCAACGCAGCAGCGCTTCGGCGCCGATCACCTCGTTGGACTGCATGTCGATCTGCGGCTGCAGGAACAGCGTGAAATGCCGCTGCTCGATGCCGTGCAAGATCTCGCTCTCCTGGGTCAACCGCTTCTGCGTGCGTTCCGTCAGGCTGGGCTCGAAGAACAGGATCTGATTTTTTCCTTCGCGGTGTGCGGACATCATCGCCGAGGTGGCGCTGCGCAGCAGCTGTTCCGCACTCTCCCCCTGATTGAGGTAGTGCGCGATGCCGATACTGGCGTTGGGCCGCAGCGCCAAACCTTCCAGCGTCAACGGCGCGTTGATCTCCGCCATGATACGCCGCGCCAGCTGCATGGCGTGGAACGGCCGCTCGATACCCTTGGCCAGAATGGCGAATTCGGTATTGCTCAGCTGTGCCAGCACGCCGTTTTCGTCGATGCAGCCGCGCAGCTTCTTCGCCAACGCCAGCAGCAACGCTTCACGCATCGCCGGGCTCATCACGCCAGACGCTTCATGCAGCGTCTCGATGCCGATCACCAACAGGTTAAAACGCTCGGGGCGCAGGCTGGAGGCGATATGCTGTTCCAGCAACGCGTTCAGCAACGCCGGATTTGGCAATTCGGTCACCGGGTGGCGGGTGCTCAGGCGGCTCATGTCGGCATGCGCCTTGGCCAACGTCTGTTGATTGCGGTTGTAGTTGCGCACCAGCAGGCCGAGCTCGTCGTCCTGGTGCAGCGCCGGCAGCATCAGTTGGTGATAGGGCGCTTCGTCCTGCGAGATGTTCTCCAGCTCTTTGGCCATCGCGCGCAGCGGGTGCACCATCAACCGGTTCATGCACCAGGTGATGGCCACCGACAGGATCAGCGCCAGCAGCAGGTAGGTCGACAGCATGGTCGACAAAATGCTGAGGATAAACTGGTACATGCGGAACGAATCGGCCTGCAGCACCAGATAGGCCAGCGGCTGCTGGTTGGCCGGCACCCGTTCCAGCGAATAGAGCGGCACGGAAATTTGGATAGGCAGTTCAAACAGCCGGGCGATCAGCGTCGGCACCGGCCGCTCCGGCGGGAAATTGGCGTGCAGCGCCTGAAACTCGTTCGGCAAGACGATATCCGCCCGGCTGAGAATGCCGACCGGCAACAGGGTGTTCAGCACCCTTTTGGCTTCCGGCACGTCCATCCGCAGCACCGCTTCCGCCAGCGGCTGGCGCACGGAGTGAGCGATATTCTCCAGTTGCTGGGCGTAGTCATCCCTGCGCTGCTGCACAAAGTGGAATAACTGGATCACGATAAAGATGCAGATCGTGACCAGCGCCACGCCGGACACTGTCGCCATCTGCTTAATCGTTAACGAACGCCTGACCCGCAAACCTGCTCTCCGTGAAATCGGGCTAAAACAAAAAGGGGGCTGACTCTCACCCGCCCCCTCGAACCGGGCTGAGTATACTCGATCATCGGCTGTTTTTATCTGGCTATGCCGCAGGCAAAACCAAGAAAATCGCGGGTTTCAGTCTTTTCCTAAAGCGAACAAACACGACCCGGACACAGGGTAACAAAACTCCCCGGCGTCCGACACTCCGAATCTTTCCCCTTCCGACTACTTAAAGTCGGCGTAAGGCGTCAGCGGCTGCGGCGGCAAATCGAGATCCCCCTGCCAGCCGGCCAGGGAATAGCGCAGATAAATCAACGCGTGGCTCGGCGTATAGTCCTTCGCCTGTTGAATGTCGATGCCGGCGCCGAGCGTCCAGTGCGAACTGAGACGGCGTTCGACGATTGCCCGCAGGGTATAACCGACGCCGCTTGAGGAGCTGCCGTCCTCGACGGCGAACTTATCGGGCAACGAATCCGGGATCAGCCCCTGCAGTGGATAACGGCGCTGGCTGTCGGTTTTGGAATGGGACAGCGAAACCGAACCGCCCAGCTCCCACGACCAGTTCTCGGTGCGCTGACGGTAGTTGACCGGCAGCGACAGAGACAGATATTGCTGCGGGCTGTAATAGCCGCCCTGCCCCAGCGAATAACCACTCAAATCCTTCTGGTAATGCCACAGCATGGTATTGAGCCCGACGCTCAGGCGGCGATTGTCTTCGTTGATCAGCTTGTAGTAGTAACCGGCCATCAACCGCTGCCGCTGGTTGTCCGCCACATTCTTGCCGGTAATCTGGTGCGCGCTGAGATCGGCCCATACGCCGTTCGCCTCGCCGCGATCGTAGCTGGCGCTCAGGCTGACGCCGGTGGCGCGCACGCCGCCCCAGGTGGTACCGGTGTTCGGATCTTTGGCACCGCCGAACGCCAGCAGCGAGCTGGAGATCGGCCGCCGCGAGGCCGCCAGCGTCCAACCGATGTGGTTCCAGTCGCCGCTGTAGGCCAGGCCGCCGGTCCAGTCGACCACCTCAAAGCCCATCGGCGTCGTGCCGATATCGGCGGCCCAGCGATCGTTTTTCCAGCCGGCCGCCACGCTGGTGCCGGTGGTTTTCTGGTGTTCATCGCCGCGGCACCCTTGCGTGTGGCAGGTGCCGAAGGTTTCGTAGTATTTGCCGCTGCCGTCGGTCGAGAAGCGGCCGGCATCCAGCTGCACGGTGTCGGTGCGCAAGAAGGCGCGCCCGTCATACAGCGGCATGTCCACCTGCAGCATGGTGTCGTGCGCGTTGAAATCGGAAATGCCACCGGTGCCGCTCGAGCGCCAGTAATCGTGATCGAGCGTGACGTTCACGTCTTGCTGTCGATACAGATCCGCGGCGTCGGAGCGGATGCCGCGTTTCAGCCAGTCGTCGCCCGCGTTATTGCGCGTCAAATAAGTGTAGCTGTCATTATCCTGCGGCAGCGTCGGCGTGATGCCGCCGGCCACCATCGCCTGCCGGAAATCCTGCTGCGCCCGCTCAGGCTGTTGCTGAGCCCGCTCCAGACGGGCGGCGTCACGGTAGATCAGCGCCTTGGTCTGCCCGACGGGTTCTGAAGCCGCCGCCGTTTTCAGCCGGCCGAAGAGCGCGTCGGCCTGCTGCGCATCGCCGACCGCACTCCAGGCGTTGGCAACCCGCCGTTGGCTGTTGAGCGAAGCGTCTTGCGGCTGCGGTTCGGTTTTCAGCCGCTGGCGCGCCGCGTCAAGATCTCCCTGCGCCACATAGGCTTCGATCTCGCCCAGCTGCGCATCCGGATTGTTCGGTTCACGGCGTTTCACCCGCTGATAGTCGTCCAGCGCCGCCGCATACTCCCCGCGCGCCAGCGCCCAGTCGGCGAGCAGCAAATCGATGCGCGTGTCCGCCGGCTGCCGGCGCAGATAGGCTTCCGCCGCCGGTTCGTCACCGGCCGCCCGCAGCCCTTCGGCATGCGCGATCGTCGCCTGCATTTTCAGCCGCTGCGCCAGTTCGCGCATGTTGTCGTTCCACTGCGCCGCCGGCAGCGTATTGAGCTGCGCCAGCGCCTGCCTGTCGCGATCGCTGCCGGAAAGATAGAGCGCATAGGCGTAGGTCAGCTGCGGATTGGCGTGCTGGCGCTGCGCCAGCTGCCGGAACAGAGCGTCCGCCTGCTGCGGCTGCCCAGCCTGACGCAGCGCCTGCGCGTAGCGATAGGTCAGCCAGACATCGTCGGGATCCATCGCCTGGGCGCGGCGATAAATTTCCACCGCCTGTTGCCACTGTTGCTGCTGCGCCAGCGTCTCCGCCTGCTGTTTCAACATGTCGAGCCGCAGCCCGTCGAAGGTGCTGCGCAGCTTGGCCTGTTGGCTGCGCGGCAGGCCGCTGAGGTAGGCCAGCGCTTTTTCCGGCGACTGCCGTTGATAGATATTCACCAGGCCGCGCAGCGCGCTGCCGTTGCCGGGATCGCGTCGCAGCGCCTGCTGATAAAACCCTTCCGCCGCGGCGTCATCCTCGCTCGCCACCGCCACATCGCCCAGGCCGATAAACGCATCGCCGTCGCTGTCGTCGAGCTGGCGCGCCTGCTGATATTTCTGCCGAGCCAGCGCGAGATTGCCTGCCTTGAGCGCTTTGTCGCCCTCGTCGATCGCCAGCCAGTAGCCGGTGCTCTTGATCAGGCTTTGCCATTTGCCGCTGCCGTAGCCATTCTTGTCGGCGGCCAGCGCCTGGCGAAACAGCTTCAGCGCCTGCGGGCGGTTACCGGCGCGCGAATAGGCCTGGCCGAGCGCGCCCAGCACCTCGGCGTCGTTCGGCGCTGCCGCCAGCGCCTTTTGCAACGCCGGAATGGCCGCCCGGCTGCCGCCTTGATCCACCTGCGCCAGGCCGCGCACCCGCGCCTGATAAGCCGGATCGGCCAACAGTTTCTGTTGTCTGGCCAGCTCTTCACGGGCGCTGGTCGCCTGATCGCCGGTGTCGAACACGCCGAGGAAGCGGTTGAGCGCCGCCACGCTTTGCGCGTTGACCGGCATCGCTTTGACCTTGTCCAGCCACAGATCGGCGGCATCGCCGCGCCCGGCCGGATCGGCGGCGATCTTCTGCAGCAGTTCATAGGCCTGCGCGTCCTGATTCTGACTGAACAGCATACGCGCCAGCGACATGCGCAGCGCCACGTTGCCGGAATATTGCTGGTCCAGCGCCTGCAACTGCTTTAACGCCTTCGCCTCCTGCCCCGGCAAACGCGCCACCAGCCGCCAATACTCCACCGCCAGATCGAGCGTCGGCGGCTCGCCGTGGAACAGCGCATCGTACTGCGCCTTAGCCTCCGGCAGCCGGCCGGCGGTCGCCATCAGGCGGGCCTGCTGCAGCTTTTGCCGGGTTTCCGGCTGGGTCAGCAGCATGTTCATTTGCGCCTGGCGATAGGCGCTGGACTGCGGCGCGAGAGTTTTCAGCTTGTCCAACTGCTGTTGCGCCAGCGCCATGTTGCCCTGCCGCAGCGCCAAACGCATGCGCGCGGCGATCACGTCCGGGTTATTCGGATCCATCAGCTCGAGCCGGTACAGCGACTGGCGCACCAGATCGTCCTTGTTGCCGGCCTCGCCAATGCGCACCTGCTCCAGCAGCCACTGCTCCGGGGCCACGGCCTCCGCGGCGCGCGCCTGCGGCAGCATCGCCAGGCTCAGCGGAATCAAATTCAGCCAGTTTATTTTGAAGTTGTGCATTGGCCGTCCCACGAGGGTTGCAATTCACCCTGACGATTAAAGCGATAACGTTGTTGATCCCACCCCTGACCGAACAGCGTCAGCGAGGCGCTGAAATAAGCGTCGTCACCCGGCGGATGTTCGCTGATGCGTTGCCGCTGTGTCGCCAGCGCCTCGGCCTGCGTCGCCAACATCGGCAGCATTGAGGCGGAAAAGCCGACCGGGCCGTCACCGGTGGTTTTGCCGCTGGCGGTATCGGTTTTCTCCGGCGGCACACCCTGTTTGGCGGTGAGCTGCGCCATCGGCTGGAAGCGTGCGAGCAGCGCCGCCTTATGCTCATCGTCGTCCGCCAGCATGCCGGCCCACAGATAGACCCGAATCGCGTCGTAGCTGCCGACGTTCGGCTTGACGGTATCCGGCTGCCAGCCGGTGCCGACTCGCCACACCACCCAGTCCGGTGAAAAGCCGTGCGGCGCGCTGTCCAGCCACAGCCGCTGATTGACCTGGCGCATCGCGCGCCACGGGCCGTTCAGCGCCGCAAAACGCGCCAGCAGCTGCGGCGGCAGGTAGCTGGGGTTCAGCCGCCAGCGATCTTCCGCCACAAACCCGACTTTGCCCGGCAGCAACATCAGGCCCAGGCCGGGGATGTCGGCCACTTCCTCGCGGCCGATGCGTTGCAGCAGCAGCGTTCCCAGGGTTTGATAACGCCGGCTTTTCCACAGGCGGCCGGCTTCGAGCAGGTTATAAGCGATCCACAGATCGGCATCTGACGCCGAGTTGGCGTCCAGCACCTTCCACTGCTTGTCGTCGCTCGCGCCCCACAGCCAGGCGGGCAAACGGGCGCTGAGATCGCCCGCCGCCAGGTTGTTCTCCGTCCAGGCCAACAGCCGATCGAAGGTCGGCCGGTCGTTGGCCACCAGAGCGAAGAACAGGCCGTAACTCTGTCCCTCGGAGGTGGTGATCTTGTTCGGACTGCTCGGATCGATCACCCGCCCCTGCGGGCTGATGTAGAATTGCTTGTACTGTTGCCAGCCCGGCCACTCGCAGGCCGCCGCCGCGCTGAACGCACACAGCAGCAGCATGCCGAGCGACAGGCGTTGCAGCATCGCGCTCACCGCCGTCAATCCCGATCTTCAGGCGCCAGACGACGCCGGCTGAAGGCCTTCAGGCCGCGCCACAGCATCAGCCCCAGGATCACCACCAGCACCACCGCGATCACCGCCAGCAGGACCGGATGGGTGGAGAGGGCATACCACAGCCGCTCCCACCACGGCAGGTGGCCGACATAGTAAATATCGCCGACGCGCAGGCTGTTGACCCCTGATTCGCGGATCACCGCCACCGAACCAAACACCGCGGCGCGCTTGCCGCTGTCCAGCAGGGCATTGTTGAGCAGCTCATAGCCGCGCGGGCTGTCCGCCAACAGCGCCACGATGCTGCGCTGGTCGTTGAACGGCGACTGTACGCCGATGATCGCCGACATTGCGCCCTCGGAGCTGACGGTGGTCTTGCTGTCCGGCTTGGTGTCCTCTGCCAGCACTTCCGCACTCGGCAGCGGCGGCTGCCGCGTCGGCTGTTTCACCCAGCTTTGGGTCGCGTCCACCAGCAGGCTGATTTTCTTGTCGTCGCGCAGCGCCTGAGGAATGGTGCCGACCATCAGGATATCGTCGTCACGATCCTTGGCCTGCGACCAGTCGTCGCTCAGCGTAAAGGCCAGCGCCGGATAGCCGGTTTGCGCGCCGATCACGCCGAGCGCGTTCAGCAGCGCGCTGACCTGTGCCGGCTGCGGTTTCTGATTCACCAACACCAGCGTTTGCGACAGATCTGCCAGGCGGCTGAACGGGAAGCCGGCGTTGGCGAAGGCGCGCAGGTCCGGCATCGCCATAAAGTGGCGGTAACCGGAGAAATCGATGGTAGACGCGCCGTCGATCACCGCGTGGTTTTGCGTGAAGGAATAGGTTTCGCAGCGCCCTTCCGCGCCGCTGGCCAGCAGCGTGGTGTAGTCAAAGTCAAAGCGCAGCTGGTTGGTAGCCCCCAGCCGCAGCGCCGGGATATTGACGTTCTTGTCGGAGTCGAGCAGCCCCTGCGTCAACGGCAGGCGCAGCAGCTGCGCGCCCTGTTCGTGTTCCGGCACCAGCGAGTACGCCTGCACAAACTGGTTGTTCAGGCTGACGCTCAGCCGCGAACCGTCCTGAATGCGCGGCGCGGTATAGCGGTATTTCAGGTGCATATCGATGCCGGTACTGCGGATCAGGAACAGGTCCGGCGGCAGGTTCATGGTCAGCGAAATTGGGCCAGGCTCGATGCCGCTGGTTTGCAGCTGTTCGGCATATTGCTGCAGCTCGGCGAAGGTCATCGGCCGATCGGTGCGCACCCAGTTCGGCGCGTCGTAAGGCTGGCGTGGCGCGAGCTGTTCCACCTTGTCCACCGTCACGTTCTGGCCGCGGAACAGGATGTTGCCCTGCGCGATGCCCTTCACCGCGGTGATCAAATCGTTGTCGTCACGCCCCTGAATCAGCAGCAGTTTGACGTACGGATTGTCGGGGTGGCTGATCATCTCCACCGTCGGGCCGTTGACCGCCGGATAATCGCGCAGGAAATCCGGGCGCTGCGAGTTGGTGGCGAACACCACCGCGTGCTGCGCCGGCAGCGCGTTGTACAGCGTCGGGAAGGATTGCCCGCGCCACTGCGCCTTGCTGCCGAACCAGGAGGCCAGAATGCCCGCCGCGCGCTGCTGGGTGAGGTCAGGCTGGCCGGCGAACACCATCGGCAGCGTCAGCGGCCGATTGTCACGGCTGTCGAAGAACGGCTCAGGGAAGTGCGACAGCTCGTTTTTCACCGGCAGCGTCTGGAAACGCAGCTTCAGCGCGCTGGACTTGCTGACGTCGAGCCACAGCGAGGTGCTGGCCGGGTTTTCGCAGATGTTCTGATAATGACCGACGAACACCAGCCTTACGCGGTTAAAATCGGTGATATAGCGCGGATCGATCGCCATCTGGATGCGATTGGGCTTGCCCAGCTGCTCTTTGGCGAGGGTGGTTACGCCCATCAGTTCGTCGTTCAGATAGACCTTGACGTGCGACTCCACCGGGATCAGCGCCGGTGACGGCGTAAACTCCATATCGAGCATCGCCTGCGAGACCACCTCATCGCTGCGCACGCCGAATTCGATCTGTCCGTCCGGCCGAGTGCCGCGCAGAACAAAGGTGCCCGGCGGCGGCGCTATCTGCGCAAACGACAGCGATACGTCGCGCACCGGCGCATTCGGATCCTGCGGTGCGGTGGCCAGCGGTGGCGCGGTCGCCGTATCGGCCGCCGCGGCGATCGGCGGCTGGGCGGCCACGGTCGGCGCGGTGACGGTTTCGGCCTGCGACAAGGTACTGATGCCTAAGGCCAGAGCAGTTAACCAGGTTATTTTTCGCGTCATCGTATCATCATCAATGTTGGAGCCTGTTCACCGGGCGAGTGAGCGGGCGGTTGAACTCGCAGCTAACCCACTGTTTCTTGTTGACCCAAGGTCGGATCCCTGCCGACGCCGCGCGGAATAAACGACACGACCCAGGCGGTCAGCGACGTGACCCCGACCAGCAAACCGCGCACCAGCGGCGGCGCGTAGTCCGCCATGCGCACATAGCCCCGGAAGCCCAGCGCCAGCACGTCGCGCAGGCTTTCGATCGGCCGGTCTTCAGGGAACCCGTCCTGCCACAGCGCCCAGGTATCGGCGCGGGCGAAGGTGCACTGAATGAAATCGATGTGTTCACGGGTGGTGAGATTGACCAGACGCACCCCCACCTTGTTGCCGAAGGCGCGCGTCACCACGCAGGGGAAGCTGTACTCCTGCTGGCCACGCTTGAGCAGCAGCGAGGCTTTGTCGCCGTCTTTCAACGCGTTTTCCACTCGCATCTCAATGCCCACGCCGCCGTCGGAGTAATCGCGCAGCGTGCAGGGGTAGAGGTGGCCGTCGGCACGCGCGATCGCCGCCGGCATGGCGATCTCCACGCGGTGCGCCTGACGCACCTGCTTGGCCTCTACCGCCACCGCCACCGCGCCGCCGAGAATGGTCATGTTGTACAGCACCCACACCAGGCTGATGATCACCGTCATCACCTCGTCCGTCGGGCCATAGGCCAGCCGCCAGGCGCCGAACGCCAGCCCGGCCAGGTTAAGGATCACCAGGAACATATAAGGTCGGGTGATCACCCAGTCTACGTGCTCCTCCTCCACCAGCCCGCCCTTGGCAGTGACGTTGAATTTGCCCTTGTGCGGATTGAACAGCGCCACCGTGGTCGGCCGCGCGATATACCAGGCCAGCACCGTTTCATAGATTTCGCTCCAGAACGAATGCCGGTATTTCCCCTGGATACGCGAGTTGGTCAGGCTGGCGTGGATCATGTGTGGCAGCACATAAAGCGCGATCGCCAGCGCCGGCGCGAAGATGATGTAGGCATGCAGCAGCAAAAACGCCAGCGGTGCGGTGAGGAAGATCAGCCGCGGAATGCCCGACAGGAAGTGCAGCATGGCGTTGGCGTAGCACAGGCGCTGCGCCAGTTTCAGCCCCTTGCCCAGCAGCGGGTTGTCGAGCCGGAAGATCTGCACCATGCCGCGCGCCCAGCGAATGCGCTGGCCGATGTGCGCCGACAGGCTTTCGGTCGCCAGCCCGGCAGCCTGCGGAATGCGGATATAGGCCGAGGTATGCCCGCGCCGGTGCAAACGCAGCGAGGTGTGGGCGTCTTCGGTGACGGTTTCCACCGCGATGCCGCCGATCTCGTCCAGCGCGCTGCGGCGCAAGATGGCACAAGAGCCGCAGAAGAAGGTGGCGTCCCACATGTCGTTGCCGTCCTGCACCAGCCCGTAGAACAAGGTGCCCTCGTTGGGCGTCTGGCGGAAACGCCCCAGGTTGCGCTCGAACGGATCCGGCGAGAAGAAGTGGTGCGGGGTCTGCAGCATCGCCAGCTTTTTGTCTTTGAAGAACCAGCCCATGGTCAGCTGCAGGAAAGAGCGCGTCGGCACGTGGTCGCAGTCGAAAATCGCCACGAACTCGCCGGTGGCCTGCTTCAACGCGTTGTTGATGTTGCCGGCCTTGGCATGTTCGTGGGTCGGCCTGGCGATGTATTTCACCCCCACTTCGGCGGCGAACGCACGGAATTCGGGGCGATTACCGTCATCAAGGATATAGATATTCACCTTTTCCTTCGGCCAGTCGATGCCCAGCGCCGCATAGACGGTCGGCTTCACCACCCCGAGGTCCTCATTGTAAGTCGGCACCATCAAATCGATGGTTGGCCAGGTCGCGCTGTCAGCGGGCAACGGCACCGGCTGGCGATTAAGCGGCCAGATAGTCTGGAAATAGCCCAGCACCAGCACCACCCAGGCGTAGGTTTCCGCCACCAACAGCAACAGGCCGCACACCAGGCTAAGTGGATCGTCCCAGTTCAGCGTGGCGGTATAGCGCCACCACAGGTAACGGCAGGAGACGGTCAGCGACAGCACGATCAGCATCAGCGCAGGCAAGCGCCCCGGCACCCGGCGCACCACCATCGCGATCCCCCACAGCAGCACGACGAACACGAATTGCGCCGACAGATCGAACGGTTGCGAGATGCACAGCATGGCGAGGATCGCCGCCAGCACGCCGACCAGAATAAACAGCGCGCGTCGCATGCCACGGTTCATGCGGCCGAGGCGCTCTACCGAACGCTGTTCCACGCCGGCGTTTTTCAGCCGCTGCGGCAGGCCCTGCAGCCAATCGGCGTAGCGCTGCTGCAGCCGACGCCACCCAGCGAAATAGTCACGCTGCACTGGCGCGCGGCCGCTGCGGAACAGCAGTAGCCACAGGCCCTGCAGCAGATAGCGCAGCGCATCCGCCGGGCGTGGGCGTTCGGCGGACAGATGCGGGAACCAGTAAGCGCGGCCGGTACGCACACGCTGCCAGGCCGGTGATTCAAAGCGCAGCAGCATCCACCCCAGCGCCACCAGCAACGTGGCAAAAAACGCGGTCAGCGCCGACGCGCCGTTGCGGCGATAGCCGCGGTAGCGCGCCTGCACCGCCTGACGCACCGGCGGCACCAGCAGCAGGCTCAGCACCCGGCTCATGGCGCAACACCCCGTTTGAGGTTGATCAGGCACCAGTTGGCCAGCGTCAGCACTTCATCCGCCGCCAGACTCTCGGGGCGGTATTCGCCCAGCGGCTGTTTGACCGCCAGCGCTTCCGCCAGCGCTTCATCGCGGTGGATCACCACCGGCAACAGACCGCTCAGGGTTTGCAGCCACAGCTGATGCAAATCCTGCTGCAGCTGGCTGGCGGAGGAGTAGTGATTGACCAGGAACCGGCAGTCGTTCGGCAGCGTCTGCTGATGGAGCCGTACCTGGCAGTTGGCGTCGGGGTTCAACAGCATGAACACGCTGTCGGCTAGCTGCAGCGCCTGCTGCGCCAGAGCGCCGTCCCCGATCGGAACATCCAATAGGATCCAGCGCTGCGGATCGCCGGCGCTCAGTTGGCGCAGGTTGTCGCGCCAGCGTTCGGGCAGCTGCTGACACTGACGCTGCACTTCCAGCCGTTCCGCCGCATTCAGGCGGCCAAACGGCAGAAAATCGAGGTTTTCACAATAACGCAGCGCGCCTTCCTGCCAACCGCCGCCGTCCTGCTCCGCGCGGGCCCAGCCGCGTGCCAGTTCGAACGGCGTGTTGAAATGCAAGCGCAGCAGATTATCCGGCGTGAAATCGATCGCCAACACCGACTCACCCAGCTGCTGCAACGCCCAGGCGAGCGCCGCTGTGACCGACGTCGTCCCCATCCCACCCCGCAGCCCTTGCAGCGCGATCACCGGCATAGATCAATGGCTCCCCGCAGTCTGCGCCAATTCGGCCAACAGTGACCAGCGCGTCATCATGTGCGTTAGCCGCTCCTGCCGCGAAATATCGACATAGCTTAATTTCGGCAATGAAAAAGCCTGGCTGAGCGCCTGCAGGTCATCCTGGCTCTCCCCAGGTGCCGCTGCACGAAAATGGGTAGGTGCGTTATTCATTCTTCCGCCTTGGCGAAAATAGGCTATGTTAATTAACTATAGCAACGATACAAAAAGAGACAGGCAATAAGATGATTCTCAACAAATATTGCCGAATAGCGTCGGATATTTGTTATTGCCAGAGTAAAAATGGCTATCTTTAAATATAAACGCCTTTAGTCGGCTTTCAACGAAAGTAGAACACATCCTATGGCGCACTCTTTTTCTCTAGGCATTCGGCAAATTTGGGAAGAGCTCTCGGTGATGCAGGCTCCGGGGCTCTATTGGATCAATATCGACAGGCAAAGCGACGCCGCGTTGCTGTGTCGCCAGGTGATCGCCGCCCAGCCGGCCACTCACAAAGTCGCCCTGATCTGCAGCGGCGACAAACCCGAAAGCCTGCTGGCCGAGCTGGCTTCGCCCGCTTTGCAAAAGCTGCCGCTGTATCAATTACCAGAGAAAAAAGCCGCGCTGACGCAGCTGAGCGACGATCTGATGCGCGCCCTGCGGCCGCAGAATCGCTTGCTTATCCTGCTAGCCCACGCCAGCCTGTGGCAAACCTTCACCACCGAAGAGCTGCGCGAGTGGACGCGTACCCTCGCCGCCTGGCTGCGGCGGCAGGGCTGCACGCTGTTGATCCTCAGCCACGGCGGCGGCATCAATAAGCTTAAAGGGCAGCTCAGCGCACAGCATCGTATCCTGAACGGCCTATCCAGCCTGCAATGGCAGCAGGACAGCGCGCAATATCTGGTGAACTGGTGGAGCACCGAAAACGGCATCAACGCCAATCAACTGCTGACGTTGTACGCCGCGCAAGGCGGCTGGCAGGGCGAGGATGAAAATAGTCAACCCTCCCCCACCGCCTTGCGCAGCGACGAAGGTCAGTATCTGGCCGAACGCAGCATTCTGGAGGGCGCGCCGCCGCTGTCCGCCAACTGGCAGCTGTTGGAGAGCAACGACGAACTGGCGCAGCACGGCATGCTGAGACTCTCGGCAACGTTGATTTTCGCGTTGTATCAAAGCGACCAAATCGATCACCTGGCGCACCAGATCCACACCCTGCGACGCAGCCGCGGCAGCGGCCTGAAAATCGCGGTGCGCGAGATGAGCGCCAGCCTGCGCTACAGCGACGAACGGCTGCTGCTGGCCTGCGGCGCCAATCTGATCGTGCCGCACGTCGCGCCGCTGTCGCGTTTTCTCACCATGCTCGAGGGCATCCAGGGGCAGCGTTTCTCACGCCATGTGCCCGCCGACATCGATGCGTTGCTGGCCGGTTTGCGCCCGCTGCAGCTCAAAGGCTATATGCGGCCGGAAGCGTTCAGCCAGGCGGTGCTTTCGCTGATGGGTAACACGCTGCTGCCTGAGGATGGCAAAGGCGTGATGGTGGCGCTGCGCCCGGCCATCGGTCTGCGCGCGGAACAGGCGATGACCCTGTGCCACCTGCGGCGGTTCGGCGACGTGATGACCGTGGTGCAGGGGCGGCTGGTGCTGTTCCTGTCCACCTGCCGTATCAACGATCTGGATACCGCGCTGAAGTTCATCTTCCGGCTGCCGGTGGATGAAGCCTTCAGCAACCGGGTGGTGTGGCACCAGGACGTCGATATCGTTTCGGAAATCAAACGCATGGCCCAGGGGCACTGGCAGCTTTCGGCTACCGGTACCGCCGGCGCCGCGCCGCGCCCCAGCGTGGCGGTGGCCGAGGAACCTGTGGAACGGCGGCAGCCGGTCGCCTTCACGCTGTCGCTTGACCCGCAGGAGGAACCGCATGCTGAACCTTAACGATATCGTGCAACTGATCCTGCTGTGCGCGCTGATCTTCATTCCGCTGGGTTACGCCTTTCACCGGCGTTTTCCGCATTTGCGTCAATACTGGCAAAACCTGTTGTTATCGCCGCGCTATTTGAAATCCGCCGGTTTGTGGGTGCGCACTGGCTCCTCATCTCAGATTAAACGTAAGAAGCAGCCATGAATCGAAACTCGAATACGCAATCCGATAACGCTCTGTGGCGCTACTGGCGTGGGCTGGGTGGCTGGAACCTTTATTTTCTGGCTAAATTCGCCCTGCTGTGGTTCGGCTACCTGAATTTCCACGCGCTGCCGAACCTGGTGTTCATGGCGTTTCTGCTGATGCCGATCCCTTCGCAACGCCTGCATCGCTGGCGCCACTACCTCGCCATCCCGATCGGCATCGCCTTGTTCTACCACGACACCTGGCTGCCGGGCATCAACAGCATTCTCAGCCAGGGGTCGCAGCTGGCCGGCTTCAGCGCCCAGTATCTGCTGGAACTGGTCAACCGCTTTATCAACTGGCAGATGATCGGCGCGGCCTTCGTACTGTTTATCGCCTACCTGTTCGTCGCGCAATGGGTGCGCGTCACCGTATTCACCGTGGCGGCGCTGGTGTGGCTCAATATCGTCAACATTGCCGGGCCGGCGGTCTCACTGCTGCCCGCGACCTCCACAGCCTCGGCCGGCAGCGCCAATACGCCGGCCACGGCCGCGCCGGCGGCGGGGGACGCTGCGCCGCCGGACAGCCTGCCGCCGACTAGCGCCAACCTGACGGCCTACCTGAACCAGTTCTACGACCGGGAAAAAGGCCGCGCCACCGCGTTCCCGACCACCTTGCCCGCCGACGCCCAGCCGTTCGATCTGCTGGTGATCAACATCTGTTCGCTGGCCTGGGCCGATATGGACGCGGTCAACCTGCAGAATCATCCGCTGTGGTCGAAGATGGATATCATGTTCGACAGCTTCAATTCGGCCACTGCCTACAGCGGCCCGGCCTCGATACGGTTGCTGCGCGCCAGCTGCGGCCAGCTTTCGCATCATGATTTGTACCAGCCGGTGAACCAGCAGTGTTATCTGTTCGACAACCTGACAAAACTCGGCTTCAAGGAACAGCTGATGCTCGATCACTCCGGGGTATTCGGCAACTACCTGAAAGAGCTGCGTGAACAGGGCGACATGCAGGCGCCGTTAATGTCGCAGGCCGGCATCGGCAACGAGCTGACGTCGTTCGACGGTGAGCCGATTTATAACGATCTCGAATTGCTGACCCGCTGGCTGGATCAGCAGCAAAAAGGCGGCGACGGCCGCACCGCTACCTTCTTCAACGTCATCCCGCTGCACGACGGCAACCGCTTCGTCGGCGCCAACAAGAGCGCCGACTATCAGCCACGCGCGCAGAAGCTGTTCGATCAGCTGAACACCTTCCTCGATCAGCTGGAAAAATCCGGCCGCAAAGTGGTGGTGGTGATCGTGCCGGAACACGGGGCGGCGTTAGTGGGTGACAAGATGCAGATGTCCGGCCTGCGCGATATCCCCAGCCCGAACATCACCCATACGCCGGTCGGCATCAAACTGGTGGGCATGAAGGCGCCGCATCAGGGCAGTCCGCTGCAGATCAAAACGCCGAGCAGCTATCTGGCGCTGTCTGAACTGGTGTCGCGCCTGGTGGACGGCAAGGTCTTCAGCGAATCCAGCGTCGATTGGCAGACACTGACGCAGGGGCTGCCGCAGACCCCGCTCATCTCCGAAAACGACAACGCTATCGTGATGCAATATCAGGGCAAGCCTTACATTCGCCTGAACGGCGGCGACTGGGTGCCTTATCCGCAATAAGCGCGATCTCATCAACCTAAAGCACGCCGCCGGCGTGCTTTTTTATTAGGGTTTTATAATAGAAATGGCGAAACAGCTCGACCGACAGAATGTTATTAACAACAAACCGTTGAATTCTATTATTCGATTATTATTTTCATGCGAAGATTCTTAAAAAATAACGATTTGTCAGAATGACGTTAAGGGAATAATTTAAAAAATGAGTTGTCGCGATCGTTTACTGACTAACCCTTTGATTGAGTAATAAAAAACGCCGGCGTGATGCCGGCGTGAATTTAAGCGATGACGTTCGACGCCTTACGCCCCCGGATGTTCGTCCTGATCGACCGCAAAGCAGGCCACCATCTGCTCACCGTACTGTTTGAGCTGCGGCTGCAGCTGTACGCAGGTGCCAAAAGCGCGGCGGCAGCGGGCATTGAACGCACAGCCCGGCGGCGGATTCATCGGGCTGGGCAGCTCGCCGGTCAATTTGATGCGCTCGCGGCGCATATCCGGGTTTAACCGCGGCGTCGCCGACAGCAGCGCCTGAGTGTACGGATGACGCGGGTTGTTGAAGATCGCCTCTTTGCTGCCCTTTTCCACGCAGCGACCGAGGTACATCACCATCACCTCGTCGGCGATGTGTTCCACCACCGACAGATCGTGCGAGATAAACACATAGGACAGCCCCAGCTCCTGCTGCAGATCCATCATCAGGTTCAACACCTGCGCGCGCACCGACACGTCCAATGCCGACACCGGTTCATCGGCGATCACCACGTCCGGATTCAGCATCAGCCCGCGGGCAATGGCGATACGCTGGCGCTGGCCGCCGGAGAACATGTGCGGGTAGCGGTCATAATGTTCGGTCTTCAGGCCGACCTTCGCCATCATCTCCAGCGCTTTTTCCCGCCGTTCGGCGGCGCTGAGCGACGTGTTGATCAACAGCGGCTCCTCGAGGATCTGCCCGACCTTCTTGCGCGGGTTGAGCGATCCGTAAGGATTCTGGAACACGATTTGGATCTTCTGGCGTCGCAGTTTCTCGGCCGAGACGTCCGGCTTCAGCAGATCCTGCCCCTGGTAGTACAGCTCGCCGCCGGTCGGCACTTCGATCATCGTCAGCAGGCGGCCGAGCGTCGATTTGCCGCAGCCCGATTCGCCGACCACCGCCAGCGTTTTGCCGCGCTCCAGGGTGAAGGACACACCGTCGAGCGCCTTGACCAGCCGCTCCGGCGCGAACAGACCCTTTTTCACCGGGTAATGCTTCTTCAGGTCAATCGCCTGCAGTAAAGGTTGATTCTGGCTCATACGGTCGGCCTCCCCGCATCATCCAGCGGTGTGTGACATTTAACCTGACGGCCGGGAATGCTGCGCAGTTCCGGCTCCTCGTTACGGCAGCGCTCGTTGGCGTACGGACAACGCGGATTGAGCAGGCAGCCGGTCGGGCGATCGTATTTGCCCGGCACCACGCCCGGCAGCGAAGCCAACCGCGCCTTGTCGGCGGCAAACTCCGGCAGCGCGCGCAGCAGTGCCTGGGTGTACGGGTGGCGCGGCGCGCGGAAAATCTCCGCCGCCTTGCCGGATTCCACCACCTGGCCGGCGTACATCACGATGATGTGATGCGCGGCTTCCGCCACCAGCGCCAGATCGTGGGTGATCAGCAGCAGCGCCATGTTTTCGCGCTGCTGCAGGTCCAGCAACAGCTCGATGATCTGCGCCTGGATGGTCACGTCGAGCGCGGTCGTCGGCTCATCGGCGATCAGCAGCTTCGGCCGACAGGCGATGGCCATGGCGATCATTACGCGCTGGCTCATGCCGCCGGAAAGCTGGTGCGGGTATACGTCCAGCCGCGAAGCCGGATCCGGAATGCCCACCTGGGTCAGCAGGTCGATAGCACGCTGGCGGCGAGTGCGGCGATTGCCGCCCTGATGCACCTTCAGCGCCTCCATGATCTGATAACCGACGGTATAGCACGGGTTCAGGCTGGTCATCGGATCCTGGAAGATCATCGCCACTTCGGAGCCCACCAGCTGGCGGCGCTCTTTTTCGGAGATCTTGCGCAGATCCTGGCCGTTGAACTCCAGCTTGTCTGCCATCACCTTGCCGGGGAAATCGATCAGTCCCATGATCGCCAGCGAACTGACGGATTTGCCGGAGCCGGATTCACCGACGATGCCGACCACCTGACCTTGCTCCACGCTGTAACTGATGCGGTCTACCGCGCGGAACGGGGTGCCTTCGTCACCGAAGTGCACCGAAAGCTTGTCTACATTCAATAACGCCATCTCTCTCGTCCTCTGTTACTGCTTGAGTTTGGGGTCGAGAGCGTCACGCAAACCGTCCCCCATCAGGTTGAATGCCAGCACCGTCAGCAGGATCGCCACGCCGGGGAAGGTCACCACCCACCAGGCACTTTGCGCGAACTGCAGCACGTCGGAGAGCATGGTGCCCCACTCCGGCGTCGGCGGCTGCGCGCCCATGCCCAGAAAGCCGAGCGCGGCCATGTCCAGAATGGCGTTCGAGAAACCGAGAGAAGCCTGCACGATCAAAGGCGCCAGGCAGTTAGGCAGAATATTGACGAACATCTGGCGCAGTGCGCCGGCGCCCGCCACCCGCGATGCGGTGACGTAGTCGCGGTTGACCTCCACCAGCACCGCCGCGCGCGTCAAACGCACATAGTGCGGCAGGGCGACGAAGGTCAGCGCCAGCGAAGCGTTAACGATCGACGGCCCGAATACCGCCACCAGTACCAGTGCCAGCAGCAGGCTCGGCAGAGCCAGCATGATGTCGACGACGCGCATGATAATCGCGTCCACCACGCCGCCGAAGTAACCGGCCAGCAGGCCGAATATCACGCCCATGATCAGCGACAGCACTACCACCAGGCAGCCGACCAACAGCGACAGCCGTGCACCGTACATCAGGCGCGACAGGACGTCGCGGCCCACGTCGTCGGTGCCGAGGATATATTGCCAGCTGCCGCCCTCTTGCCACACCGGCGGCTTGAGCAGAGCATCGCGGAACTGGTCCGCCGGCGCATGCGGCGCCAGCACGCCGGCGCCGAGCGCGATCACCAGCATCAGAACGATATACACCAGGCCGACCACGGCCCCTTTATTGCGCTTGAAATAGTGCCAGAACTCCTGAAACGGGGTCATTGGCTTCGGCGCACCTTTAACTGCAGACTCAGTGATTTGAGACATGAGAGCGCCCCTTATTTCTTGTGGCGAATACGCGGGTTGACCACGCCGTAGAGCACGTCTACCAGCAGGTTAACCAGAATGATCATACAGGCGACCAGCAACACCCCGCCCTGCACCACCGGGTAATCGCGGCGCTGCAGCGCGTCGATCAGCCAGCGGCCCAGCCCCGGCCAGGAGAAGATGGTTTCGGTCAGAATGGCGCCGGCCAGCATGGTGCCGACCTGCAGCCCGATCACCGTCACCACCGGCAGCAGCGCGTTGCGCAGCGCGTGGACGACGATCACCCGCATACGGCTCACGCCCTTGGCGCGGGCGGTGCGAATGTAGTCTTCACCCAACACCTCCAGCATCGAGGAACGGGTCATGCGCACGATCACCGCCAGCGGGATGGTGCCCAGCACGATGGCCGGCAGGATCATGTGCATCACCGCGTCGATAAAGTCGCCCGGCTCGCCCCAGATCAGGGTGTCTATCAGCATAAAGCCGGTCAGCGGCTGGCTGTCGTCAAGGAATACCGTGTCGCTGATGCGCCCCGACACCGGCGTCAGGTTAAGCTGCACCGACACCAGCATGATCAGCATCATGCCCCACCAGAAAATTGGCATCGAATAGCCGGTCAGCGAGATGCCCACCGCGGTATGATCGAAGACCGAGCCACGTTTGACCGCCGCCAGCACCCCGACCGGGATGCCTACCAGCACCGCGAAAAGCATCGCGCAGAAGCCCAGCTCCAGCGTAGCCTGAAAGCGCGGAACGAACTCGCTCCAGACGGAGATGCGGCTTTTGAGTGAGGTGCCCAGATCGCCGTGCAGCACGTTGGACACGTAGGAGAAATATTGTTGATAAAGCGGCTTGTCCAGCCCCATTTCCGCCATCAGCTGCGCGTGGCGCTCGGCGGAGATACCGCGTTCCCCGGCCATGATGGTCACCGGGTCGCCGGGGATCATATGGACGAATGCAAAAGTCAGCAATGTAATGCCGATAAACGTTGGGATAACTAACCCCAAACGTCGGAGTATGAACTGCAACATATCCCGAACTCTCTGTATCAATGCCCGGCAGCTCATCGTCCGCCAGGCTTATTAACGCTCACATGCCTTTGAACGATTCGACGGCCATACGCCGGAGACTGGTCAGCAGGGGCGCAAACCTGTTGCGCCCCTGCAAGTCCATTCGTGCGTCTCCGGTAAAGCGGTCGAAATCAGTCTACAGAGACATTCTCGAAGTGATGCTTACCGAGCGGATCCACGACGTAGCCTTTCACTTCCTTACGCACAGGCTCGTACACGGTGGAGTGTGCGACAATCAGCGCCGGAGCCTGATCGTGCATCACCACCTGCGCCTGTTTGTACAGTTCGATGCGCTTGTCGTGGTTGGATTCGGCGCGCGCCGGTTGAATCAGATCTTCAAACGGCTTGTAGCACCAGCGGGAGTAGTTGGAGCCGTCTTTCGCCGCCGCGCAGCTGAACAGCGTGGCGAAGAAGTTATCCGGATCCCCGTTGTCGCCGGTCCAGCCCATCATCACCGTCTGGTGCTCGCCCGCTTTGGCGCGCTTGAGGTATTCACCCCACTCATAGGTCACGATTTTGGCTTTCACGCCGATCTTGGCCCAGTCGGCCTGGATCATTTCCGCCATGCGGCGTGCGTTCGGGTTGTAAGGACGCTGTACCGGCATCGCCCACAGGTCGATGCTGAAACCGTCGGCCATGCCCGCTTCTTTCAGCAACTCTTTCGCCTTGGCCGGATCGTAAGCGTAATCCTGCACCGCGTCGTTATAGCCCCACATGGTTGGCGGGATCAGGTTCTTGGCCGCCTGGCCCGCGCCCTGATAAACCGCGTCGATGATCGCCTGCTTGTTGACCGCCATGGTCAACGCCTGGCGCACCTTCAGGTTATCCAGCGGCTTTTTCTCGACGTTGAACGACAGGTAACCCACGTTCAGGCCTGGCTGTTCCATCAGGTTGATGGACTTGTCTTGCTTCATGCGGGCGATATCGGCCGGGTTCGGGTACGGCATCACCTGACATTCGTTTTTCTGCAGTTTGGCGTAGCGCACGGAGGCGTCAGGCGTGATGGAGAACACCAGGCGATCGATCTTCGGCTTGGTGCCCCAGAAACCGTCGAATGCCTTGTACAGGATCTTGGAGTCTTTCTGGTATTGCAGCAGCTGGAACGGACCGGTGCCGATCGGATTCAGGTCGACTTTCTCCGGCGTGCCGGCTTTCATCATCACGTCGGCGTATTCGGCGGACAGGATGGACGCGAAGTCCATGCCCAGGTCAGCCAGGAACGGCGCCTCCGGGCGGTTCAGCACGAAGCGCACGGTGTTGTCGTCCACTTTTTCAATCTTGGCGATCAGCTTAGGCATGTCCATGCCTTCAAAGTATTCGTAGCTGCCGCCGGACACTTTGTGGTAGGCGTTGTTCGCATCCAACTGGCGCTCAAAGGAGAACACCACGTCGTCGGCGTTGAAATCGCGCGTCGGTTTGAAGTCTTTGTTGCTCTGCCACTTCACGCCTTTGCGCAGGTGGAAGGTGTAGGTTTTGCCGTCTTCGCTGACGTCCCACTTCTCAGCCAGGCCCGGCTGCAGTTCGGTGGTGCCGATTTTGAATTCGACCAAGCGGTTGTAGATCGGTACCGAGCTGGCGTCGTAGGTGGTGCCGGAGGTAAACAGCTGCGGGTTGAACCCTTCCGGGGAACCTTCAGAACAGTAAACCAACGTCTTGGCCTGTACGCTGGCCGCCACGGTCAGCGCGATCAGCCCAATACCGAATTTCAGAATCCCCGATTTACCCAAGGAACGTGTCATCGTTAGTGCTCCATTGTGTGATGTGATGTGTGTAATTGCCGCCAGACCTGTATTTTTTATTGCGTGGCCTGTGCGATCGGCGCCCGAAGGCAGAAGGCGTACGAGGAGAGAATGCCGGATGGAACGCATCGCGGCGGGGACGTCTGAGCGCGTGGAATTCACTCAAACAACTCTCGCTCTTACCCCTGAGGCTATCAAGTTGCCAACTGTTTGGGGTGTCGTCAATATAACCAGTGGGGATTTACGCAGACTGTGAGAAACAGCAAACAAACATAAAAAAAACCTTTTGTTAACAGTTCCAGCATGAAAATTTATGCTAAGCGGCCATTTTTAGCGCATTGGTCTGACCCTAACAAAGTTACTGGTTTTTAACTCCGTTAAAAAACGCCAAAACTTTGTTGCTGAATGATGAATATCTGAACGGTTATTTTTGTGATCGCCGTTAAAGACAGGAGGAAATGCTGAAGGATTACCCAAAAGGGTGAGTCCGATGAGCGCGTTTTGCACCGGGCAGGCCCACAATCTGTGCGGCGTAAAAAAACTTTCGGCTGCGAAAAAGCCGGGGGCGAAAGGATATCCCCCGGCAACGCACTGCAACCGATTATTGAACGCCGGCGCTATTGCCCAGGCTGGCGTTCATGCTGTTAAGAATATCGCCATTGTCCGCGTCGATCTCCCAGGAGAACAGGCCACCTAACTGCTTATCCAACACGTACTTGCCTTTGGCCTGCACCGAGCGGGCATCGTCGAAGGTGATCAGATCGCCGGTGGAAGGTTTGAACACGTAAGGCGCTTCCGCCGTGGCGTCGTAGGTATACTGCCACTCGCCGCTCATGAACTGGCTGGCGATTTGGCGGTAGTCCACGATGCCATTCTCCCAGGTGCCTTTAACCGGCCCGGTGGCGGTACCAGTGAACGGAATGTTGTTCTGGTAGCCGTTCACCCCGGTCCAGCCGCGGCCATACATGGCGGTGCCGACGACGATCTTGCCCGGCTTGACGCCCTGCGTCAGCAGCGCATTCACGCCGTTCACCGTGGTGTAGGCGGTATCCGGTTTCCAGGCCGGCGCATTCAGCGCGGTCTGATGCCCCAGGTTCTTCAGATCGAAGGCGCCATAGAAGTCGTAGCTCATCAGGAAGATGTGATCCATCGAGTTCTGCGCAACGTTGTAAGCCACCTTGTCGATCTTGTCCTTGCCAGCGCTGATGGCGGAGGTCAGCTCATACTTGCGGCCGGTTTCCGCCGACAGCTGATCCAGCATCGCCCGCAGCTCCTTCATCAGCAGCACATAGGTTTCCCCGTCTTGCGGGCTGCCCAGGTTAGGGTTGGCGCCTTTGCCGCCCGGGAACTCCCAGTCGATATCCACGCCGTCGAAGAACTTCCAGGTCTGCAGGAACTCTTTTACCGAACCGACGAAGCGATCGCGCTTCACCTTGTCGCCCATGAAGAAGAACGGGTCGGACAGCGTCCAGCCGCCGATCGACGGCAGAATTTTCAGGTCAGGATGCGCCTGCTTCAGCGCCATCAGCTGGCCGAAGTTGCCCTTGTAGGGGTCATCCCAGGCGGTCACGCCCTTCTGCGCTTTTTGCAGCGCGGCGAACGGATCGTGGATCGAGACTTTGAAGTCCTCGCGGCCCTGACAGGAGCGCTGCAAGGCCTGGAAACTGCCTTCGATCTCTTTCAGGCTGTCGTTGATGCCATTGCCGCCGCAGATCGGGATAAAGCCGTACAGCAGGTGGGTCAGGTTTTGCGCCGGGATCTTGTCGACGGTGAAATTGCGCCCGTAAACGCCCCACTCGACGAAATAAGAACCGACCACTTTGCCGGAGTTCTGTTTATACGGTTTATTCTTTTCCAGCAGCGGCTCTTTCAACGGCGCCAAATGGCTGCCGTCGGTGTCGGCCACCACAATTTCGGTGGCGTCGCTGGCGGTGCAACCGTCGGCATTGCACAATGCCACCTGCATTTGATAACGGCCGCCTTTATTCACTTTAAAATTCGCCGTACCGGAAGAACCGGTTGAAGGGCCGCTCCACGCCTCTTTGCCATTTAATAAAATTTTTGCCGTCGTGCCGGTGTCGCCATTCCATAAATTCCAGGAGACAGAAACGTCGGCGGCATTTTTTACCTTCACCAGATTATTATAAGCGGTGGCCGCCTGATCGACTTCGACAATGGCGAACTTGGTGTTGCCCCAGGCGATGGTCGGCTTGCCCGGTGCGGCGGCCTGCGCCGCGGAACACAGCGTACTGCCGATCAACAGCGCCAACAGCGGTTTATTAAATTTGCGCATAACTGATTCCTTTATTCCGAGAGGATAAACATAAAAGAGTTAATCGTCGCTACGCATTGCCGAAGCGAAAAAATTCCGCAATAATCCACGAAGATTAACGTTAATAAATAATCACGGTATTTCCCACGCGACGGGAATAAGAGTTCCCGCGTTGTCCATTTAGACTATAGGTAAAAAAAACGTCAAAACAAGAGCGCTATCAATCGGGTTTTATTTGGCAAGCATGAATTTATTTAAACATGAAAATAAGAACCTAATGGGAATAAGGAATGTGAATTAATTAAGCGTAAAGGATAAATATATTTCACGAGGACGGCAGATTGAGGCACGCCATAAAGCGAAGCCGGTCGTAGCGAGGAGGTACTCATCCTCATAAACGACAGGCGAAAAAAAACCTGCTTTAAAAAGCAGGTTTTTCGAATGGTGGTCGGCGAGAGAGGATTACGCGCATCTTTGATGCGCGCCCTGCGGGCCGTTGCTAAAGCAACGTTGTCTCGCTTCGCGAGGCTCGAACCTCCTGCGGAGGTACTCATCCTCATAAACTACGGGCGAAAAAAAACCTGCTTTAAAAAGCAGGTTTTTCGAATGGTGGTCGGCGAGAGAGGATTCGAACCTCCGACCCACTGGTCCCAAACCAGTTGCGCTACCAAGCTGCGCTACTCGCCGATGCGGGGCGCATCTTACTGCTGGCAGTTATAGGCGTCAATCACTTTTTTGCCCCTGCATTTCAAGTGATGATAAAAGCGCCATAATGCGCTGCGCCGGGGGCTGCGCAGCGCATTTTACTCAGGCGTTGGCCGGTTTCAGTGCCGGCGTCTGCGCACGCAGGAACGGCAGCAGGAACAGCGCCGACAGGCAGGCGGCGATGGAAATCACCACGAAGAAGCCGTTCCAGTGCCAGACTTCCATTACTCGCGCAATCGGGTAGCCGGACAGCGCTGCACCCAGGTAGGCGAACAGGCCGACGAAACCGGTCGCCGCGCCCGCCGCATCCTTGTGCGAGCACTCCGCCGCCGCCATGCCGATCAGCATCTGCGGGCCGAAGATGAAGAAGCCGATGGCGAAGAAGCAGCAGGCCTGCAGCAGGTAGGTCACGCCCGGCATCAGCCACAGCGCCGCCACCGACAGGAAGATACCGATGGCGAAAATCAGGTTCATCGGGCCGCGGTTGCCGCGGAACAGCTTGTCGGAGCCCCAACCGGCCACCAGTGAACCGATAAAACCGCCCACTTCAAACAGCGAGATGGCCGAGTTGGCGGTCATCAGCGAATAGCCCTTTTCCTGCGTCAGGTAGAGGTTGCCCCAGTCGTTGATCGCGGTGCGCACGATGTACACCAGCACGTAAGAGACCGCCAACAGCCAGATGTACTTGTTGGTCAGCACGTAGCGTTTGATGATCTCGCGGTTGCTCAGCCCCTGGCCTTCCGATTCCTGCACCAGCTCCATGGCGTCGTTACGCCATTTGCCGACGCTCGGCAACCCCAGGGTGGATGGCTTGTCGCGCAGGCGCCAGCACATCAGCAGGCCGAGCACCACGCCGATGATACCGGGAATGATCATGCCGTAACGCCAGCTGAAGTGCAGCGAGATAAAGCCCACCAGCAGCGGGATCAGCGCGCCGCCGACGTTGTGCGAGGTGTTCCAGATCGCCCACCAACTGCCGCGCTCGGAACGCGAATACCAGCTGGTGAGGATTTTGGAGCACGGCGGCCAGCCCCAACCCTGGAAGAAGGCGTTGAGGATCCACAGCGTGCCCAGCATCAGCAGCGACGAGCTGAGGCCGAAGAAGATATTCAGCACCCCGGTCATGATCAGGCCCAACCCCATAAAGTAACGCGGGTTGGAGCGATCGCTGATCATGCCGGAAATGAATTTCGAGCAGCCGTAGGTGATGTAGAACAGCGTGCCGAGGATACCGACGTCGGACATCGTCAGCCCCAGATCGCTCAGCATCGCCGGCATGATGAAGTTGAAGCTTTTGCGCGTGAAGTAAAACGCAGCGTAGCCGATGTACATGGTGCACATCAGCTGGATGCGCCAGTATTTGTAGCTGGCGTCGATCTGCCGTTGATCGGTGACCTGCGGCGCGTCCGAGCGGCTTTTAAGGAAAGACCACATGTGGAACCTCAGAGGATTGAATAAAGTGCCGCTATGATGCTCCCCGCGCGCGCGGGAGGCTTACGCCGGATTCCCGACGCAGTTAGGAGTTTTTCCTAGTTTTGCGCTTGCTCCGGTGAAACTGTGGGCAAGATCACACTCAAACAGGCGCCCCGCTCCGAGGTGAGCCGCAGGCTGCCGCCGAGGGCGCTGATGCGCTCCTGCATGCCGCGCAGGCCATACCCCGGCTGATGGTTTTCCGCCTCGAAGCCCACGCCGTTGTCGCGGATGGTCAGGGCGATCAGCGGCGCGGCGCCTTTGCGCGGCTGCAGGCGTGCGTCCAGCTCCAGGCGGCTGGCGCCGGCGTGGCGGCACACATTGGTCACCCCTTCCTGACACACCCGGTACAGCGTGATTTTCAGCGTTTCATCCAGCAGCTCGTCCGGTACCTGCCACTGCAGGCTGCTCACCAGCGACGCGTCCTGCGGCAGCGATTCCCGCAGCATCGCCGCCACCGCCGCCGACAGCGGCAGGTTGTTCAGCGCCGCCGGCCACAGCTGGGTCAGCACGTCGTGCACCCCGTCGTAGACCCGCAGCGCCAACGCATCGATGGTGTCGGCGCAGCCGATCACCGCCGGTTCCGGCGCCAGGCGTTTGACGATGCTGGCCTGGGTACGGATCACGGTGATGGTCTGCCCCACTTCATCGTGCAGCTCGCGCGCCACCTCGCGCCGGGTTTGCTCCTCCGCCGTCACCAGCGCCCGCGCCAGCTGGCGGTTCTCCGCCAGCCGCAGCCGCAGCTGTTGATTCAGTTCGCGCTGGCGCTGAATGCCGGCGCCCAGCAGCAGCCCGGTCAGGCTTTGAGCCAGCAGCGACAGCAGCAGATCGCGGTGCGACTCCGGCTGCGGCGGCTCGTTGACCATCAGCGCCACGCCGTTGAGCAGCGTCGCCAACAACGCGCCCTGCCAGCCATAGCGATAAGACATGAACACGATAGGAATGGCCAGGCAGAACGGTGCGAAACGCCGCAGCTCGGCGGCGTTCACCTGCTGCTGCAGCCAGATGCTGAATGCAAACAGCAGCAGATAGCTGGCCAAGTGGCCCAGACGCAGCTCCACCGGCTTGTGGATCAGCCCCGGCTCCAGCGGCACCCAGATTTGGCGTGCCAGATAGTGCCACAACAGCAGGCAGGTCGGCGCGATGGTGAAACCGCCGGTCAGGCCGAGCAGCAGCGCACGGGCGCCTTCGCCGCTCACCAGCTGCCACACCAGCGCCTGCAGCAAGGCGGCGGTGGCCACCACCGCGCCCTGCAACAGCGGCCATCGCCATTCGCTGTCGCTCTGCTGATGGCGCAACAGCCACGGCGAGGCCAGCAGGCTGAGCAGCACCGTCAGCACCAGCACCGCCACCGACGCCCACAGCGCCGGGCCGTAACCGAACTGGTCCGCCAGCAGCGCCATCAGCAGCAGGTCGGCCAGCAGGATCCCCGGCCAGAAACGGTACGGGCTCTGCAGCAAAATGCCCATGCGCAAGCCGAACGGGAACAACAGCAGCGCCTGCCAGGGCGGGTCGATCAGCGCGGTGCCGATGCCCCACAGGCAAAACGCGCTGGCGGCATAGATGAAGAACAGCGCCAACTGGGTGATCAGGCGCTGCGTCACAGGTTCAGCATCCGTCTGGCCAGCTCAACGTTGTTGGTGATGCCCAGCTTGGCGAACAGGTTGGCGCGATGCACATGCACCGTCTTCGGCGACAGCCCCAAGGCGGCGGCGATCTCGCGCACCTCCTGGCCCTGCGCCAGCAATAGCGCGATCTCGCGCTCGCGGCGGGTCAATGGATCCACCTTCACCCGCGCCAACTGCTGCGCGATTTCCGGCATCAGGTAGACGCCGCCGCCGGCGACGGTGCGCACCGCGGTGATCAGATCTTCCGGTTTGCAACGCTTGGAGAGGAAACCGCTGGCGCCGCGTTCCAGCGCCATTTCCACCAGCGCCGGGTTATCGTGCATCGACAGCATCACCACGCGGATGCCGGAGGGAATGTCCGCCAGCAGATCCAGCCCGCTGCCGTCCGGCATCGAAATGTCGCAAATGCAGATTTCCGTCTCCAGCCCCGGCAGGCCGGCGCGCGCCTGCGCCGCGCTGCTGAACTCGCCCACCACCTGAATATCGGCCTCCAGCGACAGCAGCTGCACAAAGCCCGAACGCACAATGTCATGATCGTCGATAAACGCCACGCGCAGGGTCATGGAAATCTCCGGTTAGAAGGGGAAGTGCGCAAGTATACCGTATGCACACACCGGAATAATTGATGAAGAGAATGTATTGGGTGAAATTACCGGGTGCGCAAGGCAGGCACCCGGCGGGAGGGATCACAGACGGGCTGGCGCCGTTTTATCCTGTGGCAGATGGCACCAGTTGTTTTTATCCACGATGCCGCCATCGGGAGACGTGTATCCGAGGCAGCCAAGGAGGGTGTCAAACAGCTCGACATGGCGATGCGTTTTGCCGATGCGCTGCTGCGCCTGCAGCTGCTCAAAGGCGCTGAGGTGCTGCGGGTTTTCGAGGAACTTGTCCGACGCCCACACGATCATCGGCACGCGGAATTGCTCCGGCGGCGCCATTTCGCGCGGCGTGCCGTGCAGGTGCGTATTCTCACCGATCGATTCGCCGTGATCGGCGGCATAGAACACGATGGCCTTCTTGTCCCGCACCTGGTCGATCACATTACTGATAAAGCTGTCGGTATACAGCACCGTATTGTCGAAGGCGTTGATCAACTGGGCCTTGGTGCACGAATCATCCACCCCCATGCACTCCGGCTGATAGCGCGCATAGCTGCGCGGATAGCGCTGCGAGTACAGGTAGTGCGAGCCTTTGGTATGCAGGATCACCAGGTGTTTGCCCTTCGGATAACGCGCCAGCGACTCCTTCATTTCGTCCACCAGCAGCATATCGTCGACCGCCTTACCGTCGTTGCGCTTCTCGGACGCGATCATCTCGCGGAACGAATAGTTGTTCACCTCGGTGTTGTTGTAGAACCACACCTCGCTCTGCATGGCGAACAGCTCGGAAGAGAAGCCCAGATCCTTCAGCACCGCGAACACGTTCTGCTCTTTCAGCGTGCGCTGCGGGTTGTCTTCGGTGCCGCCTTCGCGCACGAACATGCAGCGCAGCGACAGCTTGGTAGCGGTGTCACACGACTCGCCGCGGAACGCCACCAGATTCTTCTCTTTAGACAGCCGCGGCGTGGTATCACGCTCATAGCCCAGCATGCCCATGTGATCCCAGCGCGTGGTCTCACCGATGATGAACACCACGTAGGTATCGTCGATATCCGCCGGTGGTACATAAGTGAAGTGTTTGCCCGGATCGAACATCGTGCTCTGGTCCTGGCTTTCGTCATAGCGGGTGTAGGCAAACAGCCCCAGCGCCGACAGCCAGTTGGACGGCAGATACGAGTGCGCTACCACGCCGCCGTAGCTCGGCAGATCGACGTTGGAGAGCTTCTCTTGCACGCTTTGCTCATCGTCCAGCATGCGCAGCGGCAGCCAGACCAACGCCACCACCGCCAGCAAGACCATCAGCGGTTTGATACGATGGCCGGGGGTTTTCAGCTGTTCGATCAGGGTGTAACGCAGGCTGTTTTTCCAGATCAGCAGCAGCGGCAAGGCGCTGAGCGCCACCATCCACAGCACAAAGTGCAGGCCAACCACCTCTTTCGACAGATCGATGTCGGTGGTCATCACCGACACCACGATGCCGTAGCCAATCACCACGTTGAAAAACGTCATGTAGTAGCTGGCAGCCACCGAAATCAACACCAGCAGCGAGGCGACGATGCGATAAAACAGCCGGCCGCCGAGCGATACCAGCCGCATGATGAAGAATGTGAACAGGACGATAGCGATGACTTCCGTCACCGCCGAAATAAGCTTAATCCCCTGAATGCCATGCGCCAACGAATCAAAACGGCGATAGAAAACGGACAGGTTGAGAAAGATGCCGATATAGATCGCTAACAATAACGATAAATTCTGCTGCGATAGCGATTTAACTTTGTTCATGTAACGCGGTGGCTCCGGGGGCGGTGTAGCGGTTCTGACTCAGTCAGACACTGATTGCGGCTTCTGGTTCAGCCAACCGGCAATAAGCGTTATTTTGCGGGTAATAATCAAGAGAATTCTCACAAAACGGACAAAATTTACCGTTTTTTTGAACGATTTTCAGGCAGGGCACGCAAGAAAATGGAGGGACAAACCCTCCATTTTTTCCATATTTCGGCAAAAATCTTACTTAACGTTCAGAGTCACATCGATATTTCCACGGGTAGCGTTGGAGTATGGGCACACCACGTGCGCCTTTTTCACCAGATCTTCCGCCACGCTGCGCTCGATGCCCGGCAGCGAGATATCCAGCTGCACTTCGATGCCGAAGCCGTTCGGGATCTCACCGATGCCGACGGTGCCGTCGATCTTGGCTTCGGCCGGGATTTTGACCTTTTCCTTCGCCGCGACAAACTTCAACGCGCCGAGGAAACAGGCCGAGTAACCGGCAGCGAACAGCTGCTCGGGATTGGTAACTTCGCCGCCGGCGCCGCCCATCTCTTTCGGCACGCCCAATTTCACGTCCAACACGCCGTCGGAGGAGGTCGCACGGCCGTCGCGGCCGCCGGTTGCGGTGGCGTGAGCGCGGTAAACCACTTTCTCAATAGACATCGTTCATTCCTTCTTGCTGGTTGGCGAGATGACTACGGCTTCCACGAGGTAAAGCCGGTCACATATTTATCTTTTGCGATTAAATCGCGCACTACTTATTTTTGACACTTATTAACCAGTGTAGACCACCCGTGCCGTTCTTGCGTCCGGCGGCGGCGGGTCAAATCTGATCGATCAGGCTGCCGCGCAGCTTTTCCAGCTGCTGTTTGAGCGAGACGATCTCGTCCAGGCTGCAGTCGGTAGCGCACATCACCGCCTCGGGCACCGATTGCGCCCGCTCGCGCAGCGCGCGGCCGGCTTCGGTCAGGGCGATGATCACCTGCCGCTCGTCGGTGGTGGCGCGATAGCGCACCAGCAAACCGGCGGTTTCCAGCCGCTTCAGCAGCGGCGTCAGCGTGGCGGAATCGAGGAACAGCCGCTCGCCGATATCCGATACCGTCACCCGATCGCGTTCCCACAGCACCATCATCACCAGGTATTGCGGGTAGGTGAGTTCGAGCTGACTCAACAGCTTGCGGTAGACTTTGTGCAACGCCAGATTGGCGGAGTACAGCGCGAAACAGAGCTGCTGATCGAGCTGTAGCAGGTTCTTCGCCTTGGGTTGTTCGGTATCGGTGCTTTTCATGTGTACGAATATAGATAGCGCACGATGTAATCGCAAGCTATTTCTTGTGAGGTATGCTACCTTTTTTTATGCAGAGGATGCTCGGAGGGAAAGGAAATGACGAACACGCTTGTAGAACGCGCGCGCCGCTACGCCACCAAGGCGCATGCGGCCATCGATCAGCGCCGCAAATACACCGACGATCCGTATATCGTCCACCCGCAGGCGGTGATGGAGCTGGTGCGCAGCGTGCCGCACACCGAAGAGATGCTGGCGGCCGCCTGGCTGCATGATACGGTGGAAGACACGCCCACCACCCTCGGCGATATCGACAGCCACTTTGGGCCAAAAGTGGCGGAACTGGTGCGGATGTTGACCAACGTCAGCCACGCCGAGGACGGCAACCGCTTCGAGCGTAAAAACCGCGATCGGCGCCACAGCGCCGGCGCGTCGCCGCAGGCCAAAACCATCAAGCTGGCGGATCTGATCGACAACACCCGCTCGCTGCTGGACTACGACAGCCACTTCGCCCAGACCTACCTGATCGAGAAACAGCGCCTGCTGGAGGTGCTGACCGAAGGCGACCCGACGCTGTGGCGCCAGGCCAGCCATATCGTTGAACAGGGGCTGCTCAGGTTGCAGCAGCCACCGCACAACGTGCCGGCCAGCTGGTTCGAACACGCCCGCCGGCGCTACCGCGAGAGCGACGCGGCCTGATCAGAAGGTCACCACCGTTTTCAACGCCGTCACCCAGGCGTCCTGCGTCTCGCTGACGCCCGCCGGGTGATGCCAGTACTGCAGGCCCGGCTGCAGCTGTAGCCACGGCGTGACGTTAACGCGGTAATACAGCTCCGCCGTCACCGAGTGGCCCGGCACTGGCCGGTAGTTCGGATCGTGATAATCACTGATGCCGCTCATCTGGTTGAGATACCGCTGATTGTCTTTATAGCGGTCGCTCAGTTTCACCACCGAGACGCCGAGCCCCAGCCAGTCGTCCGGCCGCGCATCGAACAGCCCGCGATAGCGAATGCCGGTCGAGGTAGACCAGTGCAGGTAGTTACTGCGCTGATCTCCCAGCCCCAGGCTGTAAAACACGCTCAAGCCGCGGTTGACGTCATCCGCATGGCGCGTCACCTGCTGGTTGAAACCGGTATACAGGAACCAGGTGCGATCGTGGTTGCGATAGCCCTGCGGATCGCTGGCGCCCGGCCCGCCGGACACCCCTTCATAAAGATCGCTCTGGCGCGCGTTGGTGAACAGCACGCCCAGGTTATACACCCCCGGCAGCTGGTTGACGGCGTGGGTTTTCAGCTCCAGCTCCATCGGCAACAGGAAGCCTTTGCTGCCCTTGGTGGACCAACTCCAGGCGTGGCTGCGGCTGGGGGCGCTCGGGTTCTGCTCCATCACCCCGCCCTTAAGCGTCAGGCCATCGGTCAGCTTGTACTGTAGCGTGGTGCCCCAGTAATGCACGTTCCAGTTATACCAGGTCAACGAGTTGGCAGACTTGCCGCCGCACAGCGTCAGCGTCTGAAAATCGCAGGGGATGATCTGATCGAAATCCTGCACCTTATTCATCATGCCGATGCGCCACTGCAGCCGGCTGTCGAGGAAAGAACGGCTGAAGGTCAACCAACCCAGCCGGGTAATCGACTGTCCGCCATAGCTCTCTTGCGACAGATCGGTCAGGCCGACGCGCGGATCCTGCAGCCGATCGCGGGTCAGGTTGTTGTCATGGTTGCGGTTGACGATATTGCCTTCGATCGCCGCGTCCGGAATGCCGGTCAGCGCCTGCAAATCCTGGCTGAAGGTCAGCGAAAATTGGTCGATATACGACGCCTGTTTATCGTGGTTGTAACCGCCGCCGGCGTTATACGACAGCTGGCTGAGGTAGCCGAGGTTATAGTGGAAGCCATGACCCTCCAGGATCGGCCTGATCCCCAGCATATCCCCCAACAGCCCAGGCTGCGGCGGTTCAAAACCGAGCGCCACCCCTTCCCATTTGGCGGTGGGGGCTTCAACGTCCTTGCCGGTTTGCAGCGTTTCCGCCTGCGCCTGGCTGCACCACAGCGCCAGCGCCGCCAGGGTCATGGAACGAGGTAATAAGCTTTTCATCATTATTATATTTCTCCGCATAACGGCTGACTGCGGGCAACAGCATTCCCTGGGAGAGAATTTCCCATCATGAACAGCAGCGAATAACGTTAGGTTAACGCCCGGCGCTTGCCGCCGGGCTGAAGGGTTACCGTCGGTCTTTCAGACTGGCGCCATTGCTGTGGATCACATCGCGGTACCAGTAGAAACTCTTCTTGCGGCGGCGCTCGAGGCTGCCGTTGCCGGCATCGTCTCTGTCGACGTGAATGAAGCCGTAGCGCTTCGACATTTCGGCCTTCGAGGCGCTGACCAGATCGATCGGCCCCCAGCTGGTGTAGCCCATCACCTCGACGCCGTCGTCGATGGCTTCCGCCACCTGCACCAGATGGTCATTGAGGTAGTTGATGCGGTAGTCGTCGTTGATACTGCCGTCCGCCTCGACGCGGTCTTTGGCGCCCAGCCCGTTCTCGACGATGAACAGCGGCTTCTGATAGCGGTCGTACAGCACGTTGAGCAGGTAGCGCAGCCCGATCGGGTCGATTTGCCACCCCCACTCCGAGCTGGCCAAGTGCGGGTTCGGCACCATATCGAGAATGTTGCCGCGCGCCGTCTCGTACTGCTCCGGGTCGGCGGTGACGCAGCCGCTCATGTAATAGCTGAACGAGATGAAGTCGATGGTTTCGCGCAGCGTTTGCCGATCTTCCTCGGTGATCGTCACCTGAATGCCGTTTTCACGGAAAAAGCGCTGCATATAGGCCGGGTAATAGCCGCGCGCCTGCACGTCGCCGAAGAACAGCCAGTCGCGGTTTTGCCGCTGGGTTTCCAGCAGATCTTCCGGCTTGCAGCTCAGCGGGTACAGAATGCCGCCCAGCAGCATGTTGCCGATTTGGCCCTCCGGCACGATCTCGTGACAGGCCTTCACCGCTTTGGCGCTGGCCACCAACTGATGGTGGATCGCCTGATAGACGGCGCTCTTGTCGCTCTCCTGCGGCAGGCCAACCCCGGTGAAGGGCGCGTGCAGCGACATGTTGATTTCGTTGAAGGTCAGCCAGCGTTTGACCTTGTGCTTATAACGTTCGAATACGGTGCGCGCATAGCGCTCGAAGAAATCGATGGTGCGCCGATCGCCCCAGCCGCCGTAGCGCTTCACCAGACCGTAAGGCATCTCATAGTGCGACAGCGTGATCAGCGGCTGAATGCCGTATTTCGCCATCTCGTCGAATAGCCGATCGTAAAACGCCAGCCCGGCTTCGTTCGGCGTCTCTTCGTCGCCCTGCGGGAAAATGCGCGTCCAGGCGATCGAGGTGCGCAGGCACTTGAAGCCCATTTCGGCGAACAGCGCGATGTCCTCCGGATAACGATGATAGAAATCGATCGCCACGTCCTTGATGCCGCTGTCGCCCGCCATGCGCGGCGTAATGGCGCCGAAGATGCCCTGCGGCTGCAGATCGGAGGTCGACAGCCCCTTGCCGTCAGCCTGATACGCGCCTTCTACCTGGTTCGCCGCTACCGCGCCGCCCCACAGAAAATGTTGCGGAAACTTGCCGTTCATCGCTTGCTCCTCAATTAACGTAATAAAGTCAGCAGCGGCGCCTGTTCCTGCACCGGAGACAGGCCGCTGGTCAACACGTCCACGTAGTCATCGCTGTTGCTGATGATGATCGGCGTGGTGGTGTCATAGCCGGCGGCATGGATCGCCGCCTGGTCGAACTCGATCAGCAGATCACCCGGGGCGACCCGCTCGCCTTCCCGCACGTGGGTGGTGAAATGCGCCCCGTCGAGCTTCACGGTATCGATGCCGACGTGGATAAGAATCTCCGCGCCGTCGTCCGATTCGATGCCGATGGCGTGTTTGGTTTTGAACAGCGACGCCACGCTGCCGCTGACCGGCGCCACTACGCGCCCCTGCTGCGGCGCAATCGCCACCCCTTTCCCCAGCAGGCCGCTGGCGAAGGTCGCGTCGTTCACCTGATCCAGCGGCACGATATCGCCGGCGATCGGGCTGAGAATGACCTGTTTGCGGTTAAGCGGCGCGGCGGCTTCAGGCTGTACCGTCTCTTCCGCCGGTGCGACGCCGAACAGATAGCTGGCCAGCGCGGCGAACACGAACGACAGCAGGGTGCCGCCGATCGCGCCCCATACCGTGGCGTCGATGCCGCCGCCGGGGATAATCTGCGCAAAGGTGAATACGCTCACCAGGCCGAACGAGTAGACCGAGGTATGGAAGTAGCCAATCACCGCACCGCCCAGCGCGCCGCCGATGCAGCCGAAGATGAATGGGCGTTTGTTCGGCAGCGTGACGCCGTACACCGCCGGTTCGGTGATGCCGAAGATCCCGGCGCCGATGGCTGAAGCGGACAGCGCCCGCAGCTTGGCGTCGCGGGTGCGCAGCATCACGCCCAGCGTGGCGCCGACCTGCCCCATCACCGCCGGCAACAGCAGCGGCACCATGGTGTCGCGCCCCAGCACGCTCAGGTTGTTGATCATCAACGGCACCAATCCCCAATGCAGGCCGAAGATCACGCACACCTGCCACATCGCCCCCATAAAGGCGCCGGCGATGATCGGGTTAAAGGCGTAAATGCTCTGATAGCCGTTGGCCAGCAGGTGGCTGAGCCAGGTTGCCGCCGGGCCGATCAGCAGGAAGGTCAAGGGAACGGTGATCGCCAGGCACAGCAGCGGCGTGATGAAATTGCGCAGCGCGCTGTGGATCACCCGGTTAAACAACGGCTCCAGGCGGCAGGACACCCAGGCCGCAAAGATGATAGGGATCACCGACGAGCTGTAGTTGATAAAAGTCAGCGGAATGCCGAAGAAATATTCGCGCACCGCGCCCGGCTGCTGCGCCGCTTCGAACGCCGCCATCATCAGCGGATGCGTCAATGCGCCGCCGATCGCCATGGTGACGAAGGGGTTGCCGCCGAATTTTTTCCCGGCGGTGTAGCCAAGCATGATCGGGAAGAAGTAGAACAGCGAGTCGCTGGCGGCGAACAGCATTTTGAAGGTGCCACCGCTCTCCAGCAGCCAGCCGCAGGCCAGGCTCAGCGCCAGGAAGCCTTTTAGGATCCCCGAAGCGGCCATCACCCCGAGCAGCGGAGTAAAAATGCCGGACACCAGATCGATAAAGCGGCTGAGCAGGTTGTCTTTTTTACCGCCCGCGTCGTCGCTCGGCGCGCCCTCGGCCAATCCGCCGACCCGATTGACCGCGTCGAACACCTCCGCCACGTGGTTGCCCACCACGACCTGGAACTGGCCGCCGCTCTCCACCACCATGATGACGCCCGGGTTTTTCTTCAGCGTTGCCGCGTTGGCACGATTGTCGTCGCGCAGCTTGAACCGCAGGCGGGTGGCGCAGTGCACCAAGCTTTTCACATTGTCGCGGCCACCGACGCCGGCCAAAATCTCACTGGCTAATGTGTCATATTTCATACGGTTATCCTTAGACTTCGCGTTCTGCCGCTCCCCTCCCCGCACTGGCCTGGCGCCGGGGCGAAATGCGGCGCAAAAAAAAACCTAAACCTCGCGGCCTCTGTCCCATCGGGGAACAGAAACGCGAGGTTTAGGTTTTGCCTGCCGCAGCAGTAACAACCCTAAATCGGTTGAGCTATGACGTTAACACCGTGGATTTTGCCGGGGCAAGGCTTTGCGCCGGCAAATTGCCGAACTGTGATCGCGAGGGCAAAACGGCCTCAATGCGCGAAATAATGCATGCCGCCATCTACCGGGATCACCGCGCCGGTGATATATCGCGCGAGCGGGGAACAAAGAAACGCCGCCAGATAGGCCATATCTTCCGGTTCGCCGAAGTAGCCAATCGGGATATGTTGCGCAATGAACGCCCGGCGCGCTTCATCGCAAGCGTATAAGCGCTCGCGGATCTGTTCACTGTTGATGCGCCCCGGCTGTAACGTATTGACGGTAATCCCCTGCGCAGCCACGTCGCTGGCCAATCCTTTGGCCCACAGATGCAGCGCGCCCTTGGCGGCGCTGGCGGCGCTCAGGCTGCGCGGCTCCATCGATCCGCTGATATTGATCACCCGGCCCCAGCCTTGCGCCTGCATGGCCGGCAACAGCGCCTGAGTCAACCGCCGGGCCGGTGTGAAGTTCAAAGCAAAGGCGTCATCCCAGCTGCGATCGCTGTCGTTCAGCGTCGTGGGGTGAAACGCACCGACCGCGTTGATCAGAATATCGACTGTCCCCGCCTGGCGCAGCGCCTGCGCCGCCAGCTGGGTTATCGCGTCGGGGTCGGTCACGTCTGCAACGGCTACCCACGGGCGCACCGCCCCTTGCCGTTCAACCTCATCCGCCAGCGCCTGCAGCCGATCACCGCGTCGTGCGGTAGCCACCACCTTGACCCCTTGAGCAGCCAATACCCTGACCATGCCGGCACCGATCCCTTCGCTGGCGCCCGTGACCAATGCCGTACGGTGTTGCAACTGTAGATTCATAAGAAAACCTAACCTAATTTTTCGATTTTAAAGGGAACGTTCACACATTGAATCACGGCGCGCTCTGTGTGAATATTCCTGAAAATTACGTCGATACCGTGCAGGAATTCACCGATGTTTGACTGGCAGGATTTAAAACACTTCGTGGCGCTGGCACGCAGCGGTTCGTTGTCGGCGGCAGCGCGGGAGCTGGGTTGCGATCACGCCACCGTCGGGCGACGCGTAGCGGCGCTGGAACAGGCGCTCGGCCTGCGTTTGATCGTGCGTCTGCCACGCAGCACGCCCTTGACCCAGGACGGGCAGGCGATTGCCGGGCTGGCGGCGGAGATCGAGGCGCAAAGCCAGGCTATTGCCCGCCATGCGCGCAGCGCCGGCGCAACGCCACAGGCCGGGGTGCGCATCAGTGCGCCGCCGTCGATCGCCGCGCATATTCTCGCGCCGCGCATTGCCGCATTTAACCAGGCTTTTCCACAGATCGTCGTCACGCTGTCGGGTGAATCGGCGCTCGCCGAGCTGGATCGCGGCGAAGCCGACATCGCCGTGCGCATGGTGCGCCCACAGCAACCGGAGCTGTTGACGCAGCGCATCGGCATGATGCGCTACGCGCTGTATGCCGCACCGGAGCACGCGGCTCTGCCCGACGCGGCGCGCCGCTTTCTCGCCTATGACCATCACTATCGGCAGCAGCCGCATCAGCAATGGTTGGTGCAGCTGTTGCAGGGGCGTCCGGTGGTCTTTCAGGCCAGCGATCTGTTTTCACTGCAACAGGCGGCGCGTTCAGGGCTGGGCGCCGCCGTTTTGCCGACGTTCGTCGCCGATGGCGATCCGGAGCTGGTCGCATTGCCAACGGCCAACGCCGCGCCAACGCGTGAGCTTTGGCTGGTGACGTATCCCGATTTGGCGCGCACCGCAGCCGTGCGCGCGGTGATGAATTTCCTGGCCGAAACGCTCGGCAAAACGTGCCCATTGCCGGCATAAAGCATCAGAATGACTAATATAAATACTGGACAAAAGTCACGCAGGGGATTATTACTGGTCAACGCTTAATCGAGAGTAGGGATGGCAGTCACCATGGTGTTGCGTACTGATGTAGGACGGATTCTGATCACCGGCGCCGGCGGCCGGGTAGCCACGGCGTTTCGTCAGGCGATGGGCGATCGCTACCCGCTACGGTTGGCGGAACGGGATGTCAGCCTGCTGCGCGATCGGCAGCCCGGCGACGAAGTCATCAGCTTCAACATCGCCGATCTCGACGCCTGCCGCGCGGCCTGCGCCAATATCGACACCGTGTTGCATCTGGCGGCCGATCCCTCCCCCGATGCCGACTTCTGCGGTTCGTTGATGGACAACAACATTCTGGGCACCTTCAATATCTTCCGCGCGGCGAAAGACGCCGGCTGCCGCCGGGTGGTGTTCGCCAGCAGCGCGCAGGCGGTGGAAGGCTATCCGCTCGACTATCAAATCCGCCCGGATGACGCACCAAAGCCGAAAAACCTGTACGGCGCCAGCAAGGCCTTCGGCGAAGGCATCGCCGCCTACTTCGCCCATCAGGAAGGGCTTTCCGCCCTGTCGGTGCGCATCGCCAACTTCACCACCCTGAGCCGGGGCGAACAGCTTAGCGCCCGCGACATGAGCGCTTTTCTCAGCCATCGCGACGCCGCCGATCTGCTGGAGCGCTGCATTCGTGTCGAAGGGGTGCAATATGCGGTGGTGCACGGGGTTTCCAACAACCGCTACAAACGTTTATCGCTGGAAGAGACCCGACGCCTGCTCGGCTACGCCCCGCAGGACGATGCGTTCAGCCTGCTGGGCTTTGAGTGAGCACGGCGGAGAGTTCCGCCGTGCAGGTACAACTTAGTTGCTGGCGTAGGCCACTTTTTCGGCCTGACGGTGGGTGAACAGCACCAGCAGCAACGCCAATCCGGCAATAATTGCGCCCATCACCGGCACGAAGCTGTATCCCAGCCCGGCGGAGACCACCGCGCCACCGGCGGCGGCGCCCAGCGCATTGCCCAGGTTAAAGGCACCGATGTTGACCGAGGACGACAGGCCCGGCGCTTCGCTGGCGACACGCATCACGCGCATCTGCAGCGGCGGCACCACGGCAAAGGTCGCCGCGCCCCAAATCACCATGCTGACTGCCGCGCCGATTTCACTGCGCGCCAGGAACGGGATCACCAGCATAATGACCACCAACAGCAGCAAGAAGCCCTTCAGCGTCGCGCTCTCGGAGCGGTCGGCGAATTTGCCGCCCAGGTAGTTGCCGATGGAGAAACCGACGCCGATCAACACCAGCATGGACGTCACGAACAGCGGCGTCGCATCGGTGATGTGCTGCAATACCGGCGAGATATAGGTATAGAGCGTGAACATCGCGCCCGCGCCCAGCACGGTCGTCAGCAAGGCGGACAGCACCTGCGGGCGTACCAATACCGACAGTTCGCGCTTCACATCCGGGCGCGCGCCGGCGCTGCCTTTCGGCAACGAGAACCACAGCCCCAACATGGCGATCACCCCTAACCCTGCGGTGGCCAGGAACGACATGCGCCAGCCGATGGTTTCACCCAGCCAGGTCGCGGCAGGCACCCCGCCGATATTGGCGATGGTCAAGCCCATAAACATGGTCGCCACGGCGCTGGCCTGTTTCTCCTTCGGCACCACGCTGGCGGCCACCACGGAACCGAGACCAAAGAACGCGCCGTGGTTCAGGCTGGTGATGATGCGCGACAGCATCAGGGTGGTGTAGTCAGGCGCAATGGCCGACAGCACGTTACCCAGGGTAAAGATCGCCATCAGGAAGATCAGCGCGCTTCTGCGCGCCCGGTGCGAGAGCAGCAGCGTCATCAACGGTGCGCCAACCATCACGCCAACGGCGTAGGCGCTGATCAACATGCCGGCCATCGGGATGGAGACGTCCACCCCTTTGGCGATGGTCGGCAGCAACCCCATCGGGGAAAACTCGGTCGTGCCGATGCCGAACGCCCCCACCGCCAGGGCTAATAAGGGAAAGTTAATTTTCATTCAACAACTCCGGTTAACCGCTGCCGAAGCGCGGGAAAGTTAAGATGCCAAAAGTATGACATTGATCACACCAAAGATAAGCAGGCAGGAGGCTAAAAGACTTTTGCGATTTTGTTAAAAATCGTGGGGAAAAACAGCCGCCGACTCTATCTCAGCAATGCGCCGACAAGCAATAGCCGCCGTCGCCCGAGCGCACATCGGGTTCATTCGCACCACCTGCGCAAGCCGCCATACCGGCCCATCGGCGGCTACCGCAACTATTGAACACAGAGCAAAAGTGTTTTGTTATTGTGCGCGTTTTTAGAATTAAACGACGAAATATAATGACCTCAGTAAAACATCAATGCCCTACGACCTAATTCACATAGAGGGAAGCGCCATGCTTTTTGACTCGTATTCTTTAAACGGTTTATCGCTGAACAATCGCATCGTCATGCCGCCAATGACCCGCTCTCGGGCCGGCGCCGGCGACGTCGCCACCGACATGATGGCTGAATATTATGCCCAGCGCGCCAGCGCCGGGCTGATCGTCAGTGAAGGCACGCAGATCAGCCAGCAGGGCCAGGGTTATGCCTGGACACCCGGCATTTACTCCCCGGAACACATCGCCGGTTGGAAAAAAGTGACCGACGCCGTACATCAGGCCGGCGGCAAGATCTTCGCGCAGCTTTGGCACGTCGGCCGCGTGTCGCATACCATTTTACAGCCTGGCCACGCCGCGCCGGTCTCCTCCTCCGCCATCCAGGCCGACGGGGTCAAGGTGTTCGTGGATGTCGAAGGTCGCGGGCCGGAACATGGCGTGGGTGAAATGGTGCAGCACTCCGCACCGCGCGCCTTAACGCGGGAAGAAATTCCGGCGATCGTTAACGACTACGCTCAAGCGGCACGCAACGCTATCGCCGCCGGTTTCGACGGCGTAGAGCTGCACGGTGCGAATGGTTATCTGATCAATCAGTTTATCGACTCGCGGGAAAACCAGCGCGACGACGAATACGGCGGTTCACTGCAAAATCGCCTGCGTTTCCTGCGGGAAGTCGCGCAGGCGGTCGCGGACGCCATCGGCAAAGAGAAACTGGGCGTGCGCCTGGCGCCGCTGACCACCCTGATGGGCTCGCAGGACGATACCCCGGAAGCCACCTATCTGGCAGCGGCCAGCGTGCTGAACGATATCGGCGCCGCTTACATTCACATCGCCGAAGCGGACTGGGATGATGCCCCGGTGATGCCGGCAGCGTTCAAAGAATCGCTGCGCCTGATTTTCCGCGGCACGCTGATTTACTCGGGCAAATACACGCGTGAACGCGCTGAAGAAGCGCTGGCCAAAGGCTGGGCGGATCTGATCGGCTTCGGTCGCCCGTTCATCGCCAACCCGGATCTGCCCCACCGCCTGCAACACGGGCTGGCGCTGAATGCGCCAATCAAAGAGAAATTCTTCGGCGGCAGCCGGGAAGGCTACACCGATTACCCGACGGTCGGGTAACGATTGCCGACAACGCCGGCTCAAGCCGGCGTTATTTTTTCTGTGCTTCGATCCAGTCGAGAAATCGCATCATTCTGTCGCTAAAATCCGCGTCATTCGCCTCTCCCACCGCGTGCGCTAACCAATAGTCCATTTCACCTCGCTGCTCTGCATAAAGCGCCAACAGCTGTTCGGCATAGTCGGTTAACGTTATCGGCCAGAACGAGCTTCCCTCGGCGCGCAGCATATTGGTGGCTCGGATCAGTTTTCTGGCCGCTTCGCGCTTTAAGCGCCTCTCATCCGATACCGTCCTGGCCTGCAGCAGTTGCTCCCGATAACGCGCCAATACGCGGGGCAAATCGGCATTGACCGCCAACGCGATGCGCCGATCGGGCTGAAACAGCGGAAAAGCGGCGGACAGGTCTTCGCCCCACAGGCAGCGGCAGTGATGCTTCAGCCAAAATCCCCAGGAATCGTGATGCTCCGGCGCCAACGCCTCATCAACGATGCCGATATCAAAGTCGACCTTGCTCACGATCCGCTGCTCCAGCTGAAAGGCTTGCCGCCACGCCTCAAGGCGCTGTAACGCCTCACTATCGGCTGGCTTGTTGAGCAACAGCGTGATGTCCAGATCGGACACGCCGGGAAGGGCTTCGCCACGCGCGACGCTGCCGTAGAGGTAAATGCTGTGGATGAGTGCCGGGAATTGGCGTGGCAGCCCCGCCGTCAGCGCTTCCAGCAGCGGGATAAAAGCCCGCTGCAGCGGAAATGCCGCCACCGTGGGAATCAGCGCCACCTCATGCCCTCCCGTTGCGCACTTTGCCCGAGCGCATTTCGATGTTCCGCTGCAGTTCGCGCAGCCCGCCGGCCAGGAAGCAAGCTTCCGCCAGCACGAACAGCGGGCCGATGATCAGGCCCGTCACGTCGTCCATAAACGCCGGTTTTCGTCCCTCCCAGAAATGCCCGACAAACTGAAACAGCCAGCCGATGACGAAGCCGCCGATGCCGACGCTCAGCCACGCCGCCGTCGACAGCGACGCCACCCAGGCGCCGACCCCGAGGCACAGCAGCAGCAACGCCAATATCATGACGCCAAGGCGCAGGCTCAGCCGCAGGTAATAGAGAGCCGAAACGATAACCACCGCGCAGGCCGGCGAGAACGGCAGCCACCCCGCACCCCATGCCGGCCGGGAGAGCAGCGTCAGCAGGCTGACGACGATCAGGGGGATGCCGATAAAGTGCGTGACGATATTGCGCGCATCACGATGATAGGCGGCGTAAGCGGCAAGTTGATCTTCCAGACTTCGCATGTTGACCTCCGGTATGTACGGCCTTCGTCGCCGAACGCGCGCAGCCGCATGCGGCTGCCCTTACCCATAGCTTAGCGCGGGATCACCAATACCGGTTGGCCAATCTCATCCAGCAGGCCGCGCGTGACGGAGGCGTTCAGCCAGCGCCCCAACGAAGACAGGTGGCGGTGCGAGATGATCAGCAAATCGCAGTTGAACAGCGCCATCTGTTCCGGGATCACCTCGATGGGCGTCCCCGCTGCCAGCAAGCCCTGGGCGTTGAAACCCTGCTGCTTCAGCGCCCGCGTCACCTGACCGACCTGCTTTTCCGCCAGCGCCTCTTCCCGTTGAGCGGCGGGGTACTCCTCGCGCTCATCGCTGTCGAAACGCAGGCCGCTGCGGCTGAGCGTAAAGGCATTGTCTACCACCGTCAGCACGATCACGTCGCCGATGCAGCCTTGCAGGCGCGCCATAAAATCCAGGGCATTGCCGCTGTGTTCAAAGCAGTCCACCGCCAATAACACTCTCTCAATCATAACCATCCTCACTCGCCTGAGTTAAATCGCGCCCTTGAAGTTGGCTTCGCCCTTTTTCCAATACCCCTTGGCAAACAGCGCAGCGTGGGAGATACCTATTTCGTTGATAAAGCGCGCCTTCAGGTACGCGGCAATCTGGTGTTCGCAGGCCAGCCATACCTGCCCTTCGCCGGACGGCAGTTCGCAATGGCTGACGGCCTGCACCAGCGGGCTGTTCATCACGCTGTCAAAATGTCGGGTGCGAATTTGCCAGCTGTTCACCTGCAAAAAGGAATAATCGACATCCTGAATCTCCTGCGCATCGCCCACTTCGGCGAACCACAGCACCGGCAACGGGTCGGACAGCGAGGCGAGAATGGTGCGCATGGCGGGCAACGCGGTCTCATCGCCCAGCAACAGCAGCCAGCGAGTTTGCGGCAACAATCGGAAGCCGCCGGAGCAAGGGCCGGCGAACCCCAGCTTGTCGCCCGGCATCGCGTCGCGCGCCCAGTTCGACGCCGGGCCTTCGCCGTGCAGCACCATATCGATATCGAAAGTGCGGGCGAGTTTGTCGATGCCGCTCAGGGTGTAAGCCCGTCCGGCCAGCGTGTCGCGCCACGGGAAGAACACTTTGACCCAACTGGCCGGCTCCTGCGCGCGCGGATCGGCGATAAACTTATCCACATCGTCGCCGCTCAACGTGATGCGGCGGATCCGGGCGGTGACTTGCCGCACGGCGCTCACCCGGGCCTCCCGTTTGCGGCGGGTGTCTCTTTCCAGCATCTCGTCGACAATCTTATTCAGCGTGTTGTGCATCAGCCTTCTCCTGTGGCGCCGCCGACGGGTAGGTGTGTTCCCAGCCGCCGCCCAGCGCTCGATAGATATTCACCACGGCGATCGCCGTCTCCTCCTCTGAAACAATTTGCGCGGACTGCAGATCCAGCAGCGCACGCTGCGTGCTCAGAACGTGGATAAAATCGCTCGCACCGTTCAGATAGCTGTCGCGCGCCAGCGCAAACGCGTGTCGGTTGGCGGCCAGCGCCTCGGTCAGGTGCGTCTGGCGGCGCTGCTGGGCGCGATAGCCGGAAAGCGCGTCGTCGATCTCGTGCCAGGCGCGCAGCACCGTTTGCTGGTAGGCGATGGCCATTTCCTGCTGCCGGTATTCGCTCAGGCGCACCCGTTGGGTGATTTTCCCCCCGTCGAACAGCGGCAAATACAGGGCGGGGCCGATGGCGAAGGTATGCGTGGACCAACTGCCCATATCCGCCAGTGCCAGTGCCTGATAGCCCGCATTGCCGGTCAGCGTGATGCGCGGATAGTAGTCGGCGGTGGCGATGCCGATCTCGGCGGTTGCCTGATGCAAACGCTCCGCCGCTTCGCGAATATCCGGCCTGCGCAGCGCCAGATCCGACGGCACGCCCATCGGCACCGCGCGCGCCAGCGTCGGCAGGGGCTTCGTCGGCACCAACATCGCTTTCAGCGCGCCCGGCCGCTCGCCCAACAGCAGGCTGATGGCGTTGATCAAGCGTTCCTGCCTATCGAACAGCGTCGGCAGCAGGGCATCCACCTGCGCCAACTGCACCTGCGCCTGATCGACATCCAGTTCGTTGCCCGCGCCGCTCTGATAACGACTTTGCGTCAGCTGCAGCGTGCGTAGCGCCGTGGCGCGGTTTTCCTGCGCCACCGCCAGCTGTTGCTGCGTGGCGCGCAGGCGTAGATAGTCGCTCGCCACCTCCGCCGTCACCGACGTCAGCAGTGCGCGCCGGTTCTCCTGCGAAGCGGCAAAGCCGGCGCGCGCACTTTCCGACGCGCGACGCAGCTTGCCCCACATGTCCAGCTCCCAGGTGGCGCTGGATCCGCCGCGCCAGAGGTTATAATCCGCCTCTCCGCCGTTGCCGGACGGATCCATGCTGCCCACCGAGGTGGCGCGCTGGCGCTGATAGGCGCCGTCCAGGCTCAGATCCGGCATCAGCGCCGCCTCTGTCACGCCCAGCAAGGCGCGGCTTTGCTGCATGCGCGCCGTGGCGAGCTGCAGATCCAGGTTGCCGGCCGCCGCGCGCTGCACCAGTTGCGACAGCGACGCATCGTTGAATATCGACCACCAGGCCACCGGCAGCGCCCCGCCGCCGGCCTGCTCACCCCAGCTCTCGGGCAGCGCGTTCTGCGGCCGAGCGTAGTCCGGCCCCACCGCCCGGCAGCCGCTCAGCGCAATCAACAGCAGCGGGATCACGGCTCTGTTCATTGCAGGCCCCCGTCCAGCGTATTGATGCTGACGTCCGCAGACATGCCGACGCGCAGGGCGCTCAACAAAGCGGCGTGCTCTTTGTTGATATCAAATACAATTTTCACCGGGATGCGCTGAACGATCTTGGTGAAGTTGCCGGTGGCGTTCTCCGGCGCCACGGCCGCGAAACTGACGCCGGAAGCCGGCGCGATGCTGTCCACCTGCCCTTTCAGCGTTTGGCCGGGAAAGGTATCGATATGGATGTCTACCGACTGCCCGTGCGCAATGTTTTCCAGCTGGGTTTCCTGGTAGTTGGCGATGATGTACAGCTTGTCCTGCGGCACGATGGCCAGCAGCGCATCGCCCGGTTTGACGAACTCCCCGACCCGCAGGCTGTTCTTGCCGATCACGCCGCCGATCGGCGCGGTGATGCGGGTGTAAGACAGGTTCAGCTCGGCCATCGCTTTCTTCGCCTGCGCCAGCATCAGCTCGGCATCGCTGTCCGCCAGCTTGGCTTGCAGCACCTGCTCCATGTTTCGCGCCGCTTTAAGCGTCGCCTCCGCCTGCGCCACATTGGCGGAAAGCGTGTGCACTCGCGTTGTCGCCTGCTGCGCCGCCTGCTGTGAACCCGCGCCGCTGCTGGCCATTCTCTGGTAGCGGTTCTGCTCCTGGCGCGCAAACGCCAGCTCCGCCTGCGCCGCCTGCCGCTCCGCCTGCGCGGCGGCGATCAGCGCGCTCTGTCGGGTCAGGTTGGCCCTGGCGTCGTCCTGGCGGGCGCGGGCGGATTGCTCCTGCGCCGTCGCCTGCGCCAATGCGACGTTGAATTCACGTGGATCGATCACCGCCAGCAATTCCCCCTGTTTGACCCACTGGTTGTCCCTGACCAACACCTGCGCAATTTCACCGGCAATCTGCGGAGAAATACGCGAGATATCGGCGCGAATATAGGCGTCGTTGGTATTCTGCTGTGTCTCTTTAATAAAGAACTTATTGATTAATAACCCCAGCGTAATGACGGCAACCGCCAATACGGCGACGGCGACTTTCTTGTTAGCCATAAAAGTGACTCCAATTAATATTTATTTCTGATGATAAAATGTCAGGCAGCGACCGAACGCGGCGGATAAATACGGGTCGGCATAACTAAAATCAGCGCGGTCAGTAATAACGCCAGGCCGGCAACCAACAGATAAAGATCGGCGCTGGCCAGCACGTGGCCCTGCCGGGCGGCAAGCTGCGCCAGCTGCTCCGCCGACCCCGATGCGCGGCTGTAGGCCGAGCCGAAGCCGTCGGCGATCGTACCGGCGTGATAATCCCCGCGCTGCCGGCTGAGCAGCGCGATGGCGCCGCCGGCAGCGGTGGCGGCGAAACCTTTCACCGCGTTGAACCAGGCCGCCGCAAACGGCCCGTCGGTCGGCAACAGCCCGCCGGTCGCCTGCATCAGCAACGGGATGATCGCCATCGGTTGAGCGACCGCCTGCAACAGCGCGATGACGCGGAACGTGTCGCCGTTCCATTCCGGCGTCAGCTGAGCCGCCAGCACGCAGGCGGTGGCCATCAACAGCAGGCTGATCGCCAGCACCCAGCGGCAATCCACCCGCGGCGTATTGCAAATTATGGCGACGATCGGCAGCGTAATTAATTGCGGCAATGCGACCCACAGCATTAAGTCGGAGGTTTGTTCCTGACGATAACCCTGAATCGCGGCTAAATATCCCGACGTGATATTAACCAGCGACACCATAATTAACAGCACGCCACCCAGCGTAATTAAGGAGAAAGACAAATTCCTTTTGCTTAATAGCTGCAAATTAAAAAAAGGCAGCGGGTGATACCATTCGTTAATCAGAAATAACGCCAATAATCCGCCGCCGCCCAATAATAAAACGTAGATCAGCGGCGAGTTCAGCCAGTCGAGGCGCTCCCCCTGTGAAATGCCCACCGTCAACATGCCGAGCGCCATGCCGCCGAGCAGCAGGCCGCGCCAGTTGAACTGCCGCAGGCGCTCCAGCCGCAACGGATCCTGCGGCAGGCCGTAACCGATGCACACGGCGGCGATCGCCATCAGCGGCAGGTTCCAGTAGAAATACCCGCTCCAGCCCCAGTGAAAGGCAAAGGCGGCGGCGGTAGCGCCCAACGTAGCGCTCCAGGCCGAGACCCAGCCGTAGGCACCCAGCCCCAGCACCTTGATCAGCGGCGGCATAAAACGCAGCACCACCGTCATCAGCATCGGCGGCAACGCGCCGCCGGCGAAGCCCTGCAGGCTGCGCACCGCCAGCAGCACGCCATACTGATCTCCCAACCAGGGCGTCAACAGCCCACCGGCCAGGTAAATGCCGCACATCGTCAACGCCACCCGGCGCAGCGAAAAGGTCGGCCAAAAACAGGGCGTGAACCCGGAACCGATCACAAAGCCGGTGACGTAGCATGTGGTCAGCCAGCTGCCGGCATCGAAGCTCAGCAGCATGCCACCCTGTATATCCGCCAGCGCAAACTTGCTGGCGTTTTCCCCCACGCCGCTGGCCATCACCGCCAAAAACACGCCGAACAACCCCAGCCAGGTACGGCCGTTGATTTCACCGGCGCTGGCGAGCCATCGATTTTTGTGGTGCGGCGTAACAGACACCTCAACCATTCCCCACTCCTGCTGTTTCAGCCTCAATCTTTGTTGTCGTGGGCAGTATCCGGAGTTATTTCGATTGTTTAAAATGAAATGATGTAATTAACTAGTTGCACAAAACGCAACCCATTGAGCGCACCCCCCCGGAGAGGCCATGCCGCAAAAAATTGATTTCAACCTGATCTATGCGCTGAATCTGCTGCTGGAAGAAGGGAGCGTGAGCGGCGCCGCCGAGAAGATGAATCTGAGCGCGCCGGCAATGAGCCGCATTCTCGGGCGCATCCGCCGGCAGTTCGACGACCCGATCATGGTCAGAGCCGGTAAGCATCTGGTGCCGACGCCGCGTGCGCTGGAGTTGAAACGCCAGCTCGGCGACATCATCGAGCAGGCCACTGCGCTGATCGCACCGAGTGATGCGTTCGAACCCGGCAAGCTGACCAGAACCTTCACCATTCGCGCCAACGATATCTTTATCGGCGCGCTGGCGGGCGGATTGCTGGAGACGCTGCGGGAATCGGCGCCGCTGAGCGGCCTGAAATTCATCGCCGAAAGCGACGGCGAGGATGATGCGCTGCGCAGCGGCAAAGTGGATCTGGTGATCGGTTCCTCACGCGACTGGCACCCGGAAATCAAGACGCAGAGCCTGTTCACCAGCACCTTTCAGGCGCTGGTGCGCCCTGGGCACCCGATCATAGGCCGGGTAACGCCCGAAACCCTGACCCATTACCCGCATATCAGCGTTTCTCGCCGCGGACGCACGCAGGGGCCGATCGACGACGCGCTGCGCGATCTCGGCCTGCAGCGCAACGTCGCCCTGACCCTGCCGGGCTTTCATTCGGCGATGATGCTGACCATGAAATCGGACTTTATCCTGCCGCTGCCGCGCCACGTGCTGCAGGGGGTGAGCAACATCCACCTGCCGTTGGCGGAGCTCGAGCTGCCGCTCGAGCTGGAATCGGTGTTTATCGTCCAGGCCTGGCACCCGCGCCTGGATCGCGATCCGGCGCACCGCTGGCTGCGGCAGACCATCAAGCAGTTCTTTTTGCAGCGGGAGTGAGGGGGTTCGCCGCCCATAATGCCCCCTTCAGCGCATTATGACACTGCCGGCAGGGGCAAGTTTATCGTGATTAACAGCCCTTTGCCGGCCGGCAGACTGGCCTTTATCGTTCCGTGATGGGCAACGCAAATCGCCTTCGCAATGGAGAGCCCGAGCCCGCTGCCGCCGGAATCGCGCGCGCGGGAAGTCTCACCGCGAGTAAAACGCTCAAACATTTGCGGCAAATAATCCTGTGCAACGCCAGGCCCCGTATCTTGAAAAGCCAACACGATTTCCTGTGCGGTCTGTTCGAGACGAATGCACATTCGATCGCCCTGGCTACAATAACGAAGCATATTTTCGATAAGTATGCTGAATACCTGACCTAATCTGAATTCATCCCCAATAAAATGAAGCGGCCCGCCCTCCTCGATAGAGATGGACATGCCCGCAGCCTCCAACTGAGGTTTAAGCCAGGCGACTCTCTCCTTTAACACGCTATTGATAGTAAAAACGTTTTTACTTAATTTCAGTTGGCCCGCACTGGCCAGAGAGAGGAAATACAGATCGTCAGTCAAATAACTCAGGTTTTTTAATTGCGTCATCACCATATTCAGCTGTGCCTGACTTGCAGGAAACACGTTGTCTATCATGCCCTGAAGGCGGCCCATAGCCCCGGTCAACGGTGAACGCAACTCATGGGCCAACGCCACATGCGACGCTTTTATTTCACGCTCGTATAAAGCGAGTTTATTGACCATCTCATTGAAATTTATTGAGAACCTTATTATTTCATCAGGACACGCCTGGACCAGCTCGGCTTGTTGCTTAAAATTTCCCTGAGCCACGGTTTCCGCAACGTCGGTGAGATTTCGGAATTGGGCGGTAAGAGGGCGTGCGATGCGCACGCACATTAACGTTATCAATGGAACGACAACGATCAGGAAAATAAGCAGCCATCCCCAATTTAAAGAAGTCAGCGAAGGTGTACTGTAATCCAGCCCCCAATACGTATCGACGATCTCATGAAACGCCTCTATGTCCAGGCTGGGGTTCTCGCGCAGCACCAAGAATCTTTCGTAAACCGATGCCGGCATTTCATGAATGACATAAAAATACTGGGCAGCAAAAATGCCCCACATCGCCAGAATAATGGTAAAAAGCGTCACGATGGCGACGATGACGATACGAACAGACACCCAAAACAAAAGAGATTTATTTTTCCTTTTCATGATTTGCAAAACCTATAGCCGACGCCGCGCACATTAAAAATCACGTTATCAACGCCTGCCGCTTCAAGCTTTCGTCTTAGATTATAAACATGCGTATCCACCACTCTTTCGAGCGCATCGCTTTCAGGTAAACATTTTTCAAGTAATAGCTGACGACTCAGTGGCCGTGTCGACGCTTTCATTAACGTACTGAGAATGGAAAATTCGGTTAATGTTAAATCCAGAACATGGGCGCCGTCCTCGCTCGTGATGACTCTCGCTACCATATTAGCGATATCCAGTTCGAGCCTTTCCCAGCGCAATATTTCTTCGCCAGCCAGCTGACTTCCGCCGCTTCGTCTTAACACTGCCTGCACACGTGCCATAACTTCACCGGGGGTTATAGGGTTTAACGATATAATCATCCGCACCATAACGAAGAGCGCCAATTTTATCATGAGGTTCCCCCATGGCCGTGATCATGATAACCGGCGTATTCACCTTGCGCCTGAGCGCCGCCAATATTTCCGTTCCATTCATATCAGGCAACATCACATCTAGTAATATGAGATCGGGTTTCCAGGTTAAAGCCGTATTCAAACCAATCAGCCCATTCCCCACCACCGCGACATTATAGCCTTCACGCTTAAGGTAAGCCTCCAGTACATTTGCCGCATCGACATCGTCTTCAATGACTAGAACCCGTTTATTTTGCATCTCATTCCCCTGAAGGATCTTGGCTATTTATTGATTATTCATTGACGGTTAATTGACAAATCATCGGCATACTCCGCCTTGCGTGAACAGTCTTATCATACCGATACACATAATACCGAGGCTCATAATGTTAGAAAAGAAAATCATTAAAAATACGTTGGCTCTGCTGATAATATCCAGCATTCCACCCAGCCATGCAAGTAATAACGATAACAGCGGAACGGCATTTACCGTGAGCCTTGGCGCGGCATCATCGCCTAAATACAGTGGTTCGAATGAGCAAACCTGGGGAGCCGCACCGCAATTTCATTTCCAACAGGATAACTTTTTTGTCGATTCAATGAATGGTGCTGGTTTTCGTTTCCAAAGCGAGAACGGTTTATATTTCATTCCAACGATAGGCTATGATTCAGGGCGAACCGATGAAGATTCAGGTTGGCGTAAGGGCTCTGACGCGCTTAAAGGCATGGGAGATATTTCAGCAACCGTTAACACTGGCTTAGCCTTGGGATGGGCGGTAACGCCATGGTTGGTCTTAGAGGGAAAAGCCACCCTGCCGCTGAGTGATGGCCAGGGGATATCTTACGCGACCTCCGTCGATTTCATTCCTGTTCTGGATGAGGAGGATACCGTCGCGCTAAAAATCAGCGCATTATTTGCAGACTCTCGCTATATGAACACCTGGTACGGCGTTAATAGCACGCAAAGCGCTAATTCGGGTTACTCACGTTATAACAGCTCGGGCGGTTATTACGGTACCGACGTGAGCCTGACGTGGGCGCATCAGTTTACCGAAACCTGGGGTGGATGGGTTGGCATTAACCATACCTGGCTGGGGGATAACGCCGCCAATAGCCCTATCGTTAAACAAAAGGAGGGGACAACGGGCGTCGTGGCAATAAGCTACACGTTCTAAGCCAGTGCAAAAACCTGAAACCACAAAGTGACGTTCAGAAGAGTAATGGGACTTTAAAGATCCTCCACTCAATAGCTTGCTGTAATTAAAGTTTCATTACCCTTCAACCGACGATTCAGGAAAATTTGACTGATGAAGTTAAAAACTGGGGTTTTAACGCGGTTTTCAAACGCTTTAGTAACGGTTTGAATATATAAAGCCTGGGGGCATTAACGCATTGCGGTACATCATGAGAAGAGCACGACTTGAAATCACAGGTTATTGCTCCTGCTCCGTTGCCGAGTATGGCAATACCGCTTTGAATGCCGGAACATGGGCTTTCATGACAATGAATCGCGGTGATGAATATTGATACCAGTAAAAAGATTAACGACATGGTTTTCACGATGGCTTTCCTCATTACAGTTTAACTGTCTGAATGGTTTATTCACCCAAAATGAAAGCATGCCAAAAAATCATCAATCCAGTGTCAATCCACTGCAAAGAAACGCTCAACATGGCGCCAAAGTGAAAACACCCCGGTCTTCCAGACCCGGATAGCCGGATTAAATATGCAGTTATTCATTTTCTACAAAATGAATCAGACGTTATCAAACCGAGAGTCGATACCGCAAAAACAGGATGAATTTATGTTTCTAAAGATTGTCTATTACCTTTTAACCCTATCATCAACGCTTGCGTTATCCGGCTGTGTTTCGCTTTTCTAATCGTCAGAGGCCTGAATGAAGTCACTCATTTACATTTCTATTCTGTCATCCATTTTTTTACTCAGCGGCTGTTTATCCATCGGCACGCACCTATTCAATAAGTAGCCGTAATAATCCCTCGCGCAGCCGGACAATCTCATTGTCTGGCTGCAAGATCTCATATCCATCTAGGTGGACGGTCATTTATGCTGCAGAGCTCGGCTAACACAGAAGAACAAGGGAGACGATGATTGGCGATCACAGGAGCATTAAAAGCAACACAACCCACTGTTTTAAATAAAATAATTATGCAACACCCAGCCATAATATACACACATATATACATACTTGTTACCGCTACATTCAGAGTTGTTTAAATTACAGCCAATACCGGCGCTTACTCCACTGACAAAAAAGATTTATCGCAAAACTGTTCACCCTATACACATTTTTATTTTCTCTTTTAATTTCAATGCATTGTTGGGTGTATAGCTACCTTCTCAGTGTACACACCTGTTCACCTACAGGGTGAACAGTCTGAACCTCAGGCACAAAAAAACCAGCCTGAGCCGGTTTTGAGAGCGCTTGTCGTTATGATATTGGCCGTTCAGTGGCCGTTAAGATGCCCTGGTGTTGCTGCGTATTTTCGGGTCACTGCACTATAGGCGGCACAGCGATCGAGAGTCCAATGGGTTCGGCAGATCAATCATGGTCTATTGATCGGCCTAGCCGATCGATGTGTAATTGCATCGGACTTGACTATCCGTTTACATTTCATTTGGCTATCGTTTGCCAATCACTTGGCCATCACCAACAAGATCTGACCGTACACATTCGATGTGCGAAAGAGTTTCGTCTGAACGTCTGCTGTGTGCCAAAAGCGGACATGATAGATAAAAGCTTTACTAACTAGCTGAAAGCAAGAAATCTTGACTAACCAACTCGGATTATGTGTAGTTGGCATTGGTCGAATTTTAGAACCTGAAGGGTATCTTCGGAGTTCAATATTAAGAGGATATTATATGACTTCCGAGAGCAATAGGATCGGGTCTCTGGGTGTTAACTATGTAACAGATGTACTATTGAGATGGGGGTGGGGGTATCAATCTATTTCACAAGAAAATGATGATGGATTTGATGGCATTATATATATAAGGTCAAAACATTCCGCGCCCAAAGATCCCGAGAATAAAAGTAAGCTCTCTTGGGATTTCACAGGAGGATTAATTCATGTTCAAGTAAAGAGTGGAGATGGATACGTCAGTAGTCGTAATAAAAGTGAGATAAAGTTAAAAATAAAAAACTTGGATAAAAAGAAAGAAATATGGGAAAAATCCCCTATTCCCTGTATATTAATTTTTTTCTATGAGGACGATAGTGGAGTAGCGTATTCTTACTGGGCTGATCTTAAATCGGAATTGACATACATTGATGGGAGCAATTCCTTAATCAAAGTCCCGTTGAAAAATAGGTTTGCTAGATCTCAGGAATGTAAAGGCCCCTTAAGACGGCTTGCAAGGATATCAAATAATTACGCTAAAAAACCTCTGATTAACTTGTCAAAATCAGACTCCTTAAAGGGTATTCTACCAATAAGCCTTAACAGAAATTTAAACTATCCTTTAAAAAATAAAGCCATTGATTTTTACCAAGATTGGAAATCGATTGGGGCAACCAACCCTCAGTTTGGCCCAGTTATAATTAACAGAACTGGTTGGAGTCATATTACTCGTAAAGGGCGTCCCATAGCGAGAATTGAAGCTAGTTTTAATTTGCTACCTATAGCAGCAAGAATTATAAACGATGTATCTACATGGCGTATGTTAACCCCCATGAGAAGATATGAAAACAGAAAAGATGGGCATATTTGTATCACGGACTTCATTGGATTGACAGCCAAAGTTATTTTAAATAATCGTAACTCATCCGAAGTAATGGTTGTATTAAAAAGAGAGACAAAGCTCAACGAAAGTAAAGGTAAAACCGCTACAGAAACTAGGCTTTGGTTTTATACAGTTTACGAACCTGGTCGAGGGAAATAAATTATGGCGGTACAATCGCGCTCAGACTGACCCAGGCGTGATGTATTACATCACCGGTACCAGAAAAGGTCTGGCTCCTCTATTGTGCGTGTACCGCCAGAAGAAACAATACTATAAAACGCTTAGACGTCAATGCTGTTTATGAAGTTTTTCATCTAACAAGCGCGATAACTCATCTTAAATAGATTGAAATTAATAGCTTGGTGAGTTCTACACCCGCTTCTCGCTCATAGCTGCAAGTGGCTGTGCCTTCATTTTTTGCTGGAGATGTCCAAATGAAATGCAAGCAGGCAGTCAAGTAAAATGCAAATACCCACGATCGACTCGCTCATCATCACACCGCCCCGCACTTAGGCAGCCAGTCCGCCTCACATTCCTCACTCAATACCAGGTTAGTCTGTATTCCCTGCTTGGTGCGGCGTTTCAGCAGCGTATGCTCATACTCTTTCAGCGTCTGCGGCACCGCCTGGCCGAACGCCGTCAGGTTCATCACGTGCTGATAGCCCCGTGCCGCCATAAACGACAGGTAGGCGTGGTACAGGTAGCGGCGCGGATTCGGCGGGGTGATGTTGGCGTTGCCGATCATCATCCCTTCCGGGGTGCCCAGCACCGTCAGATAGCCACAAAAATCGACCAGCGGATCGGCATGCCGTTTGATTTCCAGGGCTTCCGCCGAACTCTGCTGCGCCTGGAGCAGTGCACGCGCATCATTCGGGTTGGCGAAGCGCTGCATCAGGTGACGCACGATAACCGCCAGCTCTTCGGTGATCTTCGCCAGCAGCAGCGGGTCGCGCTCCTCGGGGGCGATAGCCTCCGGGAACGGTAAAATAACTCGGCGGCGCGAGATACCGCCGCTGCGGTCGCTGAACTGCATCGGGTTGTTGTTCACCGCCAGTATCACCGCCGGGATGTGGGCGGCGTAGGCGTCGCGGTATTTGGGGTCGATGGCGACCGCATCACCACCGGTGATAGCCTTGATACCCGCCCCGTCACCGCTCCACTTCTCCTGATCAGGCAGGATAATCAGCGAGTAGCCGACCACCGAAGCCCGCTCGCGCGCCGACTCTAGGTTGTCGATGGTGGCGGAGGTGGTGTTATCGGCACCGGCCAGCAGCCGGGCGATGGCCGCCATCACGCTCTTGCCGCTACCACCGGGGCCGGTCACTTCAAGGAACAACTGCCAGTCGTAGCGGTTGGCCAGCACCATAAAGAGTGCCGCGAGAATACGTTCCTGTTTGTCGTGATTGCCCCCGGCGGCCCGCGTCAGCCACTGCCAGAAGTGCGGCGCATGGTCGGCCAGGTTCTCCCCGGCGCGCGGCGGGGTGTAGTCCACGCTGTTGACGGTGCGCAGCCAGTGCGCTTGCCGGTGGGCGCTGAACAGCCCGCTGACGGTATCAAACACCCCGTTACGAAAGCCTATCAAACGGCGGGCCGGGTCGCCCATCTGCGGCACCATCAGCTTGAGGGTGTCCAGGATGCTGTTGATACCGGCGGCGGAGAACGGCGCACGCACCTTCTGGAAGAGCGCGGCAATCTCCCGGCTCAGTTGCCGGTGCGGCAGCACCTGCCAGGCGCCGCGCGTATAGCGGCACAGCTCTTCCCCCACCGGCGGCACCGCCAGGGTGTTGCCATAATGCTCGGCCAGCAGTTCGGCTTTCTCGCTGGCGCTCATGGCTTTCAGGTCAGCATCGCTCAGCGTGTCGAACGGGCTCGGCTGCGGTGGCTGGCTAAACGCCTGGAGCTGCGCGCGCGTGGTCTCAGCGCCCAGCTGACAGTAGATGTCGTTCCAGTCGCCGATGTCTGTCGGTAACGCCGGGACACCGCCGGTGAGCGTGGCCGCCTCGGCGGCGCGGGTCTGCCCAGTGCCGCTGCGGTCATTATCAGCCGCCAGCAGCAGCCGTGCATCCGGGTAGTGGCTGCGCAGTTGCTCCGCCACCGCCGCCAGGTTGTTGGCGCTGAGCGCCACGCACACCGTCTCACCGGTCAGGCGGTGCACGGTGAGGCCGGTGGCGTAGCCCTCGGTGAGCCAGATAACCGCGTTGTCTGGGCCGCTTAGGGTGTGGCAGGCAGCTTTCACCTGCCCGCCTGCCAGCATGCGTTTGTCGCCGTGGGCGTTAATCAACTGCACGTTGACCACCTCGCTCCCGGCATTATGCAACGGCAACAAGAGGTCGCCGGGGTGGTAGGTGATACCGCCCACGCGCAGCGGCTGGCCCTGCAAGGTCAGGGTGTCCACCTCCGGCCAGCCTTTGGCGCTCAGGTAGGCGTTGCCGGTTTGGAGCCGGGCAGCGGCCACCAGAGCCTGTGCCTGTCGCGCGGCCTTACGCTGGGCCTCAGCCTTGTCTTGCCCACCGGCCTTCTGTGACGCATGACCGGCCTCAGCGGCCGGTGGCAGAGCGTTGGTGTTCTCCCCCATCACGGCAGCCACCTGCTCGGCGGCGGCCCGGGCAGACAGCGACAAGGCCTTTTCCACTAGGTTGAGGCCGTCACCGGCCCCGCACTGATTGCAGAACCAGGTGCCGCGACCGTCCTGGTTGTCGAAGCGGAAGCGGTCTTTACCACCGCAGGTTGGGCACGGCTGCGGCTTGCCGTTCGGCTGCAAGGCGATGCCAAGCGCCGGGAGTATCACCGGCCAGTGGCCGGTGGCGGTGCGTACGGTCTGGGAAACGAACTGGGCGCTCATGGTCTTCTCCTCAGTGTACGGTCGCGTTCTGTGCCGCCGACAGGCGCTCGCAGCACAGCTCGTCCATCATCTTTTGCCCCAGCGCGGTCAGGCGCGGCGCAGCCACCAGAACGTCCGGCTGCACCATGTCGCTCAGCATCGTGCACGCCATGTCCATGCCATCTTCTGCGCCGTACTGACGCACAAAATGCCCTTCCAGGCGCAGGGCAATCGTCATCTGCAGCTCGTCCAGCGTGTACCCGAGGCTCACCCGGTAAAAGGCGCAGGTGTCCAGATAGGCTTGCGCCACGGCGCGGCGGAAAACGGCGGTGCGGACTTCAATCGGTAAACAGGATGCAGTGTTCATGCGGCGGTGGCCTCCATGCGGGCAAGAATTTGGGATTCACAGGTGTTGACGACGTGGCCGAGCTGGTCGGTCAGCAAGGCAATGACCGAAGCAAACGATGCCTGTTGCGTGGCATCGGGGCGCTGGCCGCCGAGGTCGAGGGTATCCAGCAGGTCGAGGAACAGCACGCCGGTGGCGTGCGCATGCTGGAGACGCAGAAAATCGGCATGCGGGATAGGGTAATGAGTATCGCGGTAGTAACGGTCGGCCAGGGTGTTCATGCCACCGCCTTAACCGGCAGACGACCGGCAAAGGACAACACGTAATCACGGACCAGTACGCGGCGAGCGTTGTGCTCAGAATCCGCCACGGTGCGCACGATACGCGGGGCGGCAGTCAGCGCAGAACGGCGCACGGCCGCAAACAGAAAGCAGAATGTAGGGTGAGTCGGGGTGAGGGTCGTAGCCATGGTGGCAGCCTCCTTAGAGTAAAGGTTATTGCTACCACCGAAGTTTCCACGCTTATGGGTGGTAGCCCAGACGGGGGTGGAAATACCGGCCTCTAAGAATACCGGCCTGACCGAAGTCAGCCCCGCCTGAGCCACCATTAATTGACTGCTGCGATAGCATAACATCCACCGCGCAAAAAATGAGCGAGCAAAGGCTGCGACATAAAAAAACACGCCTGGCGCGTGTTGTGTCGCCTTAGAGTTACTCGGGTTTCCACGCCCGGCTGCCGATTTTGCGGCAGCGGAAGGACTATAGCGCAGGGCCGGACGTGGGGGCAAGCCGTAAGACGCCCCCGGACGTTCAATCGATCGCATAGTGATCAACAGTCGGTCAACTGGTCGTTGCGGGTATCGGCCGCCGCGCAGGTCAGCGGCACCGGCCCGGCACGGAACAGGCGCGGCTCAGCCTGGCGACTCGCCAGACGAATAACACCGTGTTTTTCGCTGCGGTGCTCCGGCAAGACGACGCCAGGCTCTTTACGCTGCAACAGGATAGCTTCCGCCACAAACAGCGCGTCGCGCTCATCGAGGGTGAAATGCTGGCGACCAAAGGTTAACTGCATCATACGGCGGCCCCCTGGTGACGGTTGGCGATACGTTCGTCCATCCACTGCTCGACCTCGGAGGCCAGCCAGGCGACGTTTTTACCGCCGAGGGAGACCTGAGCCGGGAACTGCCGGCGGCTCATCATCTCGTACACGGTGGAGCGGGATAGACCGGTGGTGTAGAGCACTTCCGGCAGACGAATAAAGCGCTCGCGCGGGGTGTAACCGTGAGGAAGCACCGGCGACGGGGTGGGTGGGGTGGGGGTGGAAACGGTCAACATAAAACGCTACCTCTTTGTGTCCGGCCAACGCTGGCCGGGACTGTGTGAACTTCGGTAGCGCCCTATTATGTGAATATTTGCCGGGGTGGCAACAAGGCGTTGTTGTGTGGTGGAACAGATTTTATGCTTACTTTTCAACCAGGTGGACAACATTGGCCGATACTGGCCTTTATTGGCATTTATTGACCGTTGTTGGCAAATCGGCCGGAAAGCCTGAACGATGAATGGACGGTTGATTAATAGGGAAAAACCGCCAAACATCGCTAGCCAGGGAAAAGGTCGTTTTGGGCCGGGTGAACAGTGGTGAACACCGGGTGAAGAGTTTAGCGAGAAGTGTTCACCCTCTTATTTACTGATTTACCTATATTTTTTATTTAGGTGAACAGTAGTGAATAGTTTTAGTTAAAACTAAAAACGGTTTGATGGTTTTCTCATCAGTGCTCAAGGCTGTTGTCCTGGGGACAGTCCAACCGGGATAAATGGCGATGTTGTACAGCGGTCAGCAGAATAGCTTCACATTGACTGATACCGGAGACATGACCATGAGCACCACTGCCTTACCGAAATACATCACCGATAAACTGCAAGCCCTGCGTGACGCTCGCGCCGCCCACGACAAAAACTACCAGGCGTTGAACGATGTCGTGACAGGCATTGCCCGCTGCCACCAACAGAAGAAAGACACCGAAGTGCAGAGCCAGGAGGCAGAAAGCCAGTGGCGCACCCTGTTTCGCAAACTGCGCGGAGAAATGACGCCGGAACTGCAAGCGCAACACCACAGCCGGATTTCCAAGCGGGAGCTGGCGAAAGAGTTTGACGGCCTGATTGAGGAGATGGAGTTGGACAAAATGCAGCTTCACCTCAACTGCGGCGGCACAGCCCCGAAGGTGGTGAGCGCGCACAAAGACGCCCTCACGACCTTTGCAGCTCACACGATGCATCAGGCCGTGGATGCGCTGAGCAAGGCGCTAATCAGCCCTGACGTTATCAAGGCGTGTGCACTGGCTTCACGGGCTTACGGCGTCTATGCGGACAATCCGATGAAAATGATTGAGCAACAGGTACTGGGCACGCTACAAGGCCGCATTCGCGCTACCATGGCTACGCAAAATATCGACCACCCGGTGCTTAATGAGATTGGCCTGACGATACCGCAAGAAACGGGCGCATTGCCGGAACTGCAAAGCAGTCCAGCCAAGCGCATGCAGGTTGTCTCAGAACTGAAGGAAAAACGTCAACGCTTGCAGCAGAAGGGGGCCAAATCATGATGCGCTGCCCGCTGTGCACTCATGCGTCCTATACCCGCACCAGTCGCTATATCACGGAGCGGACGAAAGAGGCGTATTACCAATGTCAGAGCCTGACCTGTTCTTGCACATTCAAGACGGTGGAAAGCGTCGATAAAATCCTGTGTCAGCCGATACAAGCGCAACCGGTCGATGAGAACGCCCTGCCACCGCCGGAGAAACGGACATTGAACCGCTATCGCCGTTACAACAGCACTCCTACCCTGCACTAATCACACTCCGCCCCGCCGCTCTCGCCAGCATCGCGGGGCATTCCCCTTCCGCCTCGCCCAAAACAACCTTTTTCCTGGCTAGCCAGCCATAAATTGCGCGTGCATGCATAGGGTGCATGATTTTGCATGAATCCCCAACTCTTCAAAACAGCCGAAACCCCGCGCCACAAGGGATTGCAGGGCCTCGGTGTCATGCATGAAATGTGCATGATAAAGTCAGAGCGCGTAGGCGGGGGAGTACTGCGCGCGCAGGCATTACAGCCAAAACTTATGGTGGAAATTTTAGTGCTGTAAGACTCTTTACATACGTTAAGAATCCATTTATAAACTAGCGCATACCAAGGAGGTTATATTATGTTAGTTCCTAGCGAATTGGACGAAGATGTTTATCCTGACTGTAGTTGGACTCACATTGGATATAAAGATTATTTAAAACCAAACAAGTACCTACAAGATGCCATTGATGATTTAAATGCAGGGAATGAAAGAAGGCATCTAAATAACTCGATAAGAAATGCAAAATCTGCCTTGCATATGAAGGTGGATATTCTTTGCATCTCCTTCGGTGGATTTGATTTTTTTAAAAAATTAAAAAGCTTCCCAAGAAAAATGGATTTTTTGGAAAGCATTGGAATTGTCAGACCAAGAATAATAGATAAAATAAACAGACTAAGAAATGAAATAGAGCACGAGTACAGAGATGCAACCCTCGAAGAAGCCGAAGATTTTATAGATATAGTATTACTATTCATTGAGGCAACTAAATACCTCAACTCGCGATTTCCAAGCGACAGTGATTTTCATGGTGTAGCGACATCAAAAGAAGAGTATCTAAGAAAGATCGCTTGTAATTGGGATAATGGAGAGTTGGTTTTTTATCTTTCTAAGAAAGACTCAGGATACGATTATAGTAACAAATACATTTTAAAAGTAGGTGATGAAAAATATGCTCAATGGGTAAAGTATATAATTGAAAATTGGGATTGAACACTTGGTTAATTTAATGGCATCACCAAACAAATTGAATGCAATACAACAATTCAATAAAATGAATAATATAAACCGCCTCGACAAACATAAAAATAACACTGACACAAATAAACAAGCCGTAGGCTGTATAGTCTGCGGCTTAAGTAAATTTATTTTGCTAAATTAGCAACAGAATTTGCCAATGTTATGAAGTTATTTTTAAAATCCTCTCTGCTTTCTTTCATTGTTTCAAGAATCACTCCATTTTGTTCTATTTGCGCGTCTGATAGAGCAAATACAGGTGTGCTATGCTTCTGTGATTGCGCTATAAGCGAGTTAAAGTCAGAAATGTTTGCCAAATTAAACGGCTCCTTCGACGAGCTACCATTAATAAATTCCTCCTCAGATATCGACATATTAAATGGCATTAAAGAAGGTATCAATGTATTTGTAACCTCACCCTTGATAACATCAATCCATCGTTGGAAAGATTTAACCGGCTGATTATTTCGCGGACGATATTTCTGGGAAATAAACCCAATAAACTTTGGTGGTTCCACCGGGAAAGGATATAAAATACCCTCATCTCGGAAGCCATTTATTTCACTATTCCACCTAGGAATAACCTTTGCAAGTGATTTAATAGCTTGAGCACAGAAAAAGTCTGGTGATGTCGGTACAATAAAATAGTCACTACACATCAGTAGACATTCGTTCAATGCACCAACACTGGGACTCATATCAACTAAAATGTAATCAAAATCGTGTTTTTTTCCTGTTTCTCGCAAAAACGCCCCTATGCTCCCTGGAATATTCCTAATAGCCGGAATAGCAGTGCTAGTTGTCAATGCAACCCCAATCTGAGTTTCTATTTCTGACAAAGATATATTGCCACATAATAAGCTTAACTGTGGGTTAGATGTGACAATTGGATCAGCTGGAACAACCTTACCTAAAGAACCGTCAACAACCGGCTTAATACAAGTGTAAATATCACAATTTGGATTATTTTTATAAATAACATCAAAATCATCTGCAGTTGAATAACCTAGCGTTAAAGCCGTCAAGTTACATTGTGGATCTGCATCCACTATCAAAACTTTATGACCAAGTTCAGCTAGCATCCATCCCATATTAAAAGTAGTTGTGGTTTTACTAACACCACCTTTATGATTGAATAAAGATATTATTTGCACTGCCGCTCCTTAGTTTTCATTACGGAAAGAGTGTTGCTATACCATTGAAGCATTTCCCTTCTTCTTTCAAGATACTGAGCATGATTATAAGTTCCTCGGATACCGTTCTTATCCACATGCGCTAATTGCATCTCAATCCAAGCGGAATCAAACCCTTGTTCATGAAGTATAGTAGACATTGTATGTCTGAAACCGTGACCAGTTGCTCGTCCCTTATATCCCAACAGTTCTATTACCTGATTCACACTTTCCTTACTTATAGGCTTTCTACGGTTGTTTCGTCCAATGAAAATGTAAGGATAGTGACCGGTGATCGGTTCTAGTTGCTTAAACAACTCAATCACCTGTGTGGAGAGTGGCACCAAATGCGGGCGGCGCATTTTCATGCGCTCGGCGGGAATCTCCCAGATACCCCGCTCAAAATCAATTTCCTCCCATGTAGCAAAGCGCATTTCTTGCGTGCGGACGCCGGTCAGCATAACGATCTTCGCTGCATTCTTCGTGATGATGCTGCCGGTATACCCTTCCAAGTCCTTAACAAAGTAAGGCAGTTCTTCAGCCGAAAGGAACGGATGGTGCTTTTGCTTAGGCACAGCCAGCGCACTGGCGAGATCTGGTGCTGGGTTGTACTCCGCTCTGCCGGTAATAATTGCGTAACGGAAGACCTCTCCGCAGCGCTGGCGTACCTTACGGGTTTTCTCCAATGCCCCACGCTTCTCAATGCACCGCAGCACTTCCAGCAGCTCTAACGGCTTAATTTCGGCAATGGGGCGTTGACCAATATACGGAAACACATCCTGCTCAAAGGTGCGCATGATTTCTTCTCTGTAAGCCAGAGTCCACCGGTCAGCCTTGTTCGTGTGCCATTCACGGCTAATCGCTTCAAAAGAGTTCTCGACAGAAAGCTTCTGAGCGAGCTTTTGCGCCTTTTTCTCGGCTACTGGATCAATGCCATTCGCAACCTGCTTACGGGCCTCTCCGCGCTTTTCTCGCGCGTCGGCCAGCGTTACCAACGGGTAGGTACCAAAGGACATTAGCTTGGCTTTTCCGGCATAGCGATAGCGAAAACGCCAACCTTTACTCCCATCAGTATTGATAAGAAGAGATAGACCTTGGCCGTCGTTGAGGGTGTAGGGTTTTTCCTGCGGTTTGGAGCGTCGAATTTGTATGTCAGTTAGGAGCATGTGTATAAGTGGATTCTGTGTATAAAAACTCTATACGCATCACTATACACATTTTTCACGGATTCAGGCAGTAGCACACGGACTTATACGGACAGAAACTTCAATAAATCCATTGATTTATCGTGTTTTTATGGATTAATTAGGAACTACCCGGACAAGCTTTGGCGGAAGATCACAGGAGTCGAACCTGCCCAGGACCGCTGGCGGCCCCAACCGGATTTGAAGTCCGGCCGCCCCACCGGGGACGAGGATCTTCCTTGGAGAAGAGAAGAAGCAAGGCGCTGATTATAGCGCAGTTTGTTCGCTGCGCTAAGCGGGAATATGGCGGCCGCCGGTGATTCGGCGGCCGGGGAGCGCTACTTCAGGAAATCCTTCACGTCTAGCAGGATGAACTCGTTGTCATCCGCCATATTGGGCTGGCGGCTGGAGGAGAACGGGAAGTTGTTGTCGTTACCGACGATGATGTGGTTGGCGTCCACCACGTCCACGTTCTCGATGGTGAAGAACGGGAAGGTCAGCACGCCGTCGTTCAGCGGCTTGCGCGCCAGCTTGTTCGGATCCTGAATGTTCATCAGGTCGATATAGCCCAGTTTTTCGACCGGTTTACCGACGTTGGCGTCCGAGAAGGCGATTTTATACACCCGCTTGAACTTGGCCACCTGGCTGAAGCAGTTGTCGGTCGGCGCGCCGGCGGCGCAGGCTTTATCCGGCGTGCCTTCGCCGTTGTCGCGCTCGATCACCAGCCCGTGGGTGGCATCGATCATGTTGAAGTCGCCGATGGCATTCTGGTTGTCTTCCAGCACGTACTGCCAGCTGCGGCCGGTCCAGGCCTGCTGTTTGACGTCGAACTCCAGCACCCGCAGGTAGCGTTTGCCGCCGACGTTCTCGAACTGCTCGCCATCCCACAGCGCCCCTTCCAGCAGCGGGTACAGCTTGCTGCCGTCCGGCGAGGCGGCCATGCCTTCAAAGCCTTTGGAACGCGCCACCTGGAAGTTCTGTTTGCCGTCCGGCGCGCCCGGCAGGGTTAGCGTCGGGTTGTCCGGCGATTTCACCACCTTGCCGTCTACCTGGGTGTCGAACACTGCCAGCACCTTGCCGTTCAGATCGGCCTTGATCAGGTAAGGCCCGAACTCTTCACCGATCCACAAGGCATCATCGGCAAACTGGAAGCTTTCCGGATCGAAATCACTGCCGGTCAGATAACGTTTCTCGGTGCTTTCGTTGATGATGTGAAACGGCACCTTTTTATCCGGATCGTGCAGGAACACCGTCTTCAGCGGCGCGACCGTGCCGTCTTTGAAATCGATCTTGTAGTGGTTGAGGTACAGCATGGCGTCCGGGGAGTTGGCCTTGCTGCCGAAGCCGTTGTCGGTTAGCACCCAGTAGGTGCCGTCGGGCATGTGTTTGATGCCGGAGTGGCCCTGCAGCGGCTGGCCGTCGATCGGCAGGCCGAGGCCGGTCAGGCGATCGGCGGATTTACCCGCCACGCTGCCCAGCTCGGTGACGCGTTTGCCGCTGGTGTATTTGCCGCTCTGCTGCAGATCGCTCGGCGCGTCCTTCGGCGTGGAAACGGCGGATTTCACCGGCAGTAGCGCATGCCCGGCCAGCGTCGCTTGCACCGGCTGCGCGTCGGCCCACAGGTTGGCGCTCAGCGCCATGCAGCCGACCAGCAGCGCCAACCGGGTTTTGGTGTTGTGCATGTCATTGTCCCTTTTCGTTGTTATCGCCCAGAAGTAAAAGCAACGTCACTATAGGGAGCGGCAATGACAGAAATATTATTCGGCGAACGCCCGTCGGTAGCTGTGCGGATGGAAGCGACAGGTGATGGCGATCAGCACCACCACCAGCAGCGCGTGGATCTGCCAGTCCAGCACGAAGCCGCCGCTGTAGTCGCGCAGCAGGCCGGAAAGGTAAGGCGTGACGCCCGCCAGCAGGAAGCCGACGCCCTGCATAAAGGCCACCAGTCGCCCGGCCGCCGCCGGTTGGTGCAGGTGATCGAGCGCCAGCACCAGGCACAGCGGGAACGCGCCGCCCAGCCCCAGCCCGGAAAGCAACACCCACAGCCACGGCAACGTCTGCGGCAGATAAATCAGGCCGATAAAGCCGATCAGTTGCATCATCAGCGCCAGCAACAGCAGCGGCCGCCGGTCATGATTGCGCGCCAGCGCCGGCAGCAGCAGCGCCCCCACCACCTGGCCAAAGGTCATCAACGCCAGCAGCGAACCGCTGGCCTGCGGCTGCCAGCCGAGCTGCATGTAATACGGCGGCAGCCAGGCGATCAGGCTGGTATAGCCGCCGTTGATCAGGCCGAAATAGGCGCCGAGCAGCCAGGCGCGCCGGTTGCGCAGCAGGCCTGGCCCGCGGTGTTCTCCCGCCGCGCCCAGGCGAGACAGCCCGCGGCTGACCGGCCACCAGGCCACTAGCGCCACCAGGGCCGGCAACGCCCACCAGGCCAGCGCGCTGTGCCAGTCGTGCCCTACGCTCATCAGCCACGGGGTGATCGCCGCCCCCAACCCGCCGCCGCCCATCAGCGCCGCCGACCACAGCCCGGCCACCAGCGCCATGCTTTTAAGGAAGTGATGCTTGATGATGCCGGGCATCACCGCCTGGATCACCCCGATACCGAGCCCGCCCAGCACCGCGCTCATCAGCAGCTGCACGCTGCCGGGAGCCAGTTCGCGCCAAAGCGCGCCCAGCCCGATCGCCAGCAGGCTCAACGTCACGGCGCTGCGTTCGCTGAACAGCCGATTGATGGCGCCGCCCGCCAGCGCCATCAGCCCCATCATCAGCACCGGCAGCGTGGTCAACAGCGCCGCGCCGCCAAAACTCAGCCCGGTGGCCTGGCGCAACGTCGGCAGCAACGGACCAATCGAGGTCAACAGCGGCCGCATGTTCAGGCCGATCAACACCAGCGCCAGCAGTAGAGGATTGAGCCAGCGGCGCGGGGAAGGTGAATTAACAGAATGATTTAACACGGCATATTCCTGGTACTGCGAAATGAAGAGTGCGGCGTCACAGCGCGATCGCCGCAGCGTTGCGTTACTGTAGGCAACGCCGCTAGTATTGGGAAATTAAATAATAAAATAGCCAACAGTGGGAAAATGAATCGCTACCCGATGTTCAATCCGCAGCTGCTGCTCAGCTTCGTCGCCGTGTGCGACAGCAACAGCTTCACCCGCGCCGCAGAGCGGGTGTTTTTGTCGCAGTCCACCGTTAGCCAGCAGGTACGCCGGCTGGAAGAGATGCTGGGCAAGCCGCTGTTTGAGCGCTCCTCGCATCAGGTGCTGCTGACCGAAGAAGGCGTCAAGCTGTTGAGCTACGCGCGCCGCATTATCGCGCTAAATGAAGAAGCCCACGACGCGCTGACCGGCATCTGGCGCGACGGCGTGCTGCGGATCGGCATGCCGGAGGATTTCGCCGTGCCCACCACCGAGCTGCTGGCCGACTTCAGCCGTGAGCACCCGCACCTGCGGCTGGATGTCGCCAGCGGCCTGAGCGCCGATCTGCACAGCGCCTACGCGCGTGAAGAGCTGGATCTGATCCTGGTGAAACAGCGCCGCCGGCAACCGCCGCGCGCCGCGCGGCCGGAACCGCTGCTGTGGCTGGACAGCCTGGCCTTCCCGGCCATCGTGCAATCGCCGGTGCCGCTGGCGGTGTTCCCGCTCAACGGCCTGTACCGCGACGAGCTGTGCCAGGCGCTCGACAACCTCGGCAAACGCTGGCGCATCGGCTACAGCAGCGCCAGCCTGGCGGCGCTGACCGCCGCTTCGGCCGCCGGGCTGGGCGTCACCCTGCTGCCGGCCGGCTGCCGTCTGCCCGCGCACCGGGTGCTGGGCGAGGCCGAAGGATTGCCGCCGATAGACAGCTTCGAACTGGCGCTCTACTACCGCGACGGCGCCCCTGCCGCCACGCTGGCGCTGGCCCAGCGGCTAACGGTGTTTTGCGGGTTGAAATGAGGCCGCTTACGCCACTATCTGCGGATGTTCGCGCTGCAGCCAGTCGATAGTCCGTACCCATAGCGCTTCTGTCTGCTCAAGGCAAGCTTGTACCGCCGCGTCCGTCACCAAGTCGCCGGAATAATCCGCCACGTTGCGCTGTTTTCGCAATGCATCCAGGCAGATCATTGCCTCGCGCGGCAACCCTACAGTGAGCGGCAACGTTTGGATCATGGTCTGGTGATGGCCAGGCCTGCTGGCCAGCGTGCGGTATCTTTTGGCTTGCAAAGCGGCATTCGCCATTTGCATGACCGCTTTATATGCCGTGTCGAAACGGCTCTCATTGCTGAGCTGAGTGATACCCGCATCGCGTCGGTTGCGAGCGGCGGCGGCCAGCAAGTTTTTAATCGCCCCCGCGTCAGGCGTTATCACCTCCAGTCCCAGCCCGACCAGATTGTCCAGCGTCATCCTTGTCTCCCGCAATCCAGAGTTGGGGTTTCTGCATAATGTCCTGAATAAACGCGGAGTTCTCGGCCAAAGCCGCTCGCCACTCTTCCGGCGAGTACAGTTTGGGGTTAATTTCCCGACCCAGCGTTGCCTGCAGCGGATAAACCGCCTGAATTACATCCGCAAAAGACAGTTTACCGACGATCAGAACATCGATATCACTGGCCGCCGTCGCTTTGCCACTGGCGACGGAACCAAAGATGAAAGCCCGTTCAATGTCCTCCCCAAATCCTGCCAGCACCTGCCGTAAGCGCGCAGCCGGGCCGCAGGTCTTGCGGAAAATCGCCGCCAGCTCGGGAAAAATCAGGCAATCGGCGTTAGCCTGATAGCAAATTTGGTTGCCCTGCCGCTGCCTGAGCAAGATGCCGCCTTCAGCCAGCCGGCTCAACTCTTTATGTAAAGTCCCGGCCTGAGTTGCGGTGCGCCGCGCAATTTCTCGCACATGAAACGCCTGCCCGGCTTCAATAAACAGCAGGCTTAGCACTTTTCTACGGTATTCGCTGAACAGTAATTCGAGCATCGGATCGTGCATCACGCTGACCTCAATGTAGCTTTAATGACTACAAATGTAGCCATTAAAGCTGCGAAAGAGCAAGCCAAGAGCACCATTCCGCCGGCAGACGCCGATCATTACCAAATCGAATAGTCACCAGTGGCAAATGTCGCTGCCAACCTGTCGGTTCCTCTCCTAAATTGGAGGATGTTTTCACTCCCTCACCTCTGGATTAAGGAACCGAACGTGGAAAACCCTCAGCAACCGGGCCGCAGAGCCTTCCTCAGCCAAACCGGCAAACTCACCACCGCCTGCGCGGTGATCGGCCTGACCGGCGGCATGGCGCAGGCCGCTTCGCCTGGCGGCGAGCCGTGTGCGCCAACGCCGATGACCCTGACCGATCGTCACTACTGCCTGAGTGAGGTGCGGCTGGAAGACGGCTTTGAATACGACGGCGAAACGGTGATCGGCACCCGCACCGCGCTGTATACGCTTGAGATCAAAGACGGCAAGATCGCCGCCATTCACGCCGCCAACGCCGCGTTGCCCGCCGGCGTGCCCCGCTATAAGGCACAGGGCCAGCTGCTGCTGCCGGCGTTTCGCGATATGCACATCCATCTGGACAAAACCTTCTACAGCGGCCCGTGGCAGGCACCGCGCCCGCGCCAGGGCAAGACCATCATGGACATGATCGCGCTGGAGCAGACGCTGATCCCGACACTGCTGCCCACCTCGCAGCAGCGGGCGGAAAACCTGATCGCCCTGCTGCAGTCCAAAGGCAGCACCGTGGCACGCAGCCACTGCAATATCGATCCGGTCAGCGGCCTGAAAAGCCTGGAACACCTGCAGCGCGCGCTGGAAAACCACCGGGCGGATTTTAGCTGTGAAATCGTCGCCTTCCCGCAGCACGGTCTGTTGCACTCCAAGGTCGATGCGCTGATGCGCGAAGCGATGCAGATGGGCGTGCAGTACGTCGGCGGTCTCGATCCGACCAACGTCGACGGTGCGATGGAGAAATCGCTCGACGCCATGTTCCAGATCGCCCTCGATACCGGCAAAGGCGTGGATATCCACCTGCATGAAACCAGCCCGGCTGGGGTCGCCGCCATTAACTACATGATCGCCACCGTGGAGAAAAACCCGGCGCTGCGCGGCAAGGTCACCATCAGCCACGCTTTCGCCCTGACCACGCTGACGCCGGGCGAACTGGCGGAAACCGCCACCCGGCTGGCGGCGCAGCAGATCACCATCGCCTCCACGGTACCGATCGGCGGCCTGATGATGCCGCTGCCGCAGCTCAGCGAGAAAGGGGTGTTCGTGATGACCGGCACCGACAGCGTGATCGACCACTGGTCGCCGTTCGGCACCGGCGACATCCTGGAGAAGGCCAATCTGTACGCCCAGCTGTACCGCGGTTCCGACGAGTATCACCTGTCGCGTGCCATGGCCATCTCCACCGGCGGCGTGCTGCCGCTGGACGATAAGGGGCAGCGCGCCTGGCCGAAAGCCGGCGATGCCGCCGAGTTCGTGCTGGTCAACGCCAGCTGTTCCGCCGAGGCGGTCGCCCGTCTGCCGGCGCGCAGCGCCACCTTCCATCAGGGGCGCCTGGTCGCCGGCCAGGTGAGCAAAGCCTAAGGTCGGTCCGTTGTTGTCATCATGATGGCCGTTTTTGGCCTTCTGCCAGAGTAAGGCGCGGCGCAAGATGGTCGCAACACACACTGGCGGAGGGCCGAAAATGTCACAGAGCGCGTTATTGATCATCGATGTCCAGCAATCATTCCAGCACCGTCCATTCTGGCAGGAGGACGATCTGCCGGCGTTTCAACAGGCGCTGACCCGCCTGATCGCAGGCTGCCGACAGCGCGGCGCGGCCCTGGTCGACGTGCTGCACGTCTCGCCGCAGGGGCCGTTCTCACTGGCTTCAGGCCATGTGCAGCGCCTGCCGTTCCTCACCCACCAGGCGGATATCACCGTGCACAAGCATGTGCACAATGCGCTGACCGAATCCGGCCTCGACGCCTGGCTGCGCGCGCGGGATATCAACCATCTGATCGTCTCCGGCATCCGCACCGAGCAGTGCTGCGAAACCACCACCCGGGTGGCGTCCGATCTCGGTTATCGGGTGACTTTCGTCACCGAGGCGACGTTAACCTTCCCGATGCGCCATCCCGACGGTGAAATCTTTACCCCCGCGCAGTTGAAGCGGCATACTGAAACCGTACTGGTCGATCGTTTCGCCCGCATCGCCAGCGTGGATGAGGCGCTGGCGCAACTCGCACAGGAGTAATCATGTCGCAGGCCGTCTATTTTCTGCTGTTGCCCAACGTACTGTCGCTGGACGTCAGCGGCCCGGCGGAAACCCTGCGCCTCGCCGGGCAGTTCACCCTGCGTTATCTCAGCCCGGCGCCGCAGGTCGTCTGTTCCATCGGCATGACGCTGAGCGGCCTGCAGCCGTTGCCCGAACGCCTGGAGGACGGCGCCATCCTGGTGCTGCCGGGCGTCGGCGATTCGCAGCGCTATTTCGCCGGGGAAGAGGCCGAGCAGGCGCGCCGCTGGCTGGCGACGCTGCGGCCCGATCTGCAGCGGCAGCGCATCACCCTGGTGTGCATCTGTTCCGGCGCGCTGCTGGCGGCGCAGGCCGGGCTGCTCGACGGCTATCAGTGCACTACCCACCACGACGTCATCGAACGTATCCGCCGGCAGGCGCCGGCGGCGCAGGTGAAAGAGAACCGTATCTTCGTCGAAGATCGCGGCGTCTACACCAGCGCGGGCATCACCACCGGCATCGATTTGGCGCTGCACCTGGTCCACCGCCACTGCGGTTCAGGCCGGGCGCGCGACGTCGCCCGCGATATGGTGGTCTATTTCCGCCGCGCCGGGGACGATCCGCAGCTGTCGCCCTGGCTGCGCTACCGCAACCACCTGCACCCGGCGGTGCACCGCGCGCAGGACGTGATGGCCGCCGAGCCGGAGGCCGACTGGTCGGTGCCGCAGATAGCGGAGAAGGCTCACGTCAGCAGCCGCCACCTGGCGCGGCTGTTTCGCAGCCACGTCGGCATCAGCGTGCGGGAATATCATGAGCAGCTGCGGCTGGCGGTGGCGCAACAGCGCCTGCAGCAAGGGTATGGGTTGGAGAAGGCCGCGCTGGCGGCCGGTTTTTCTTCCGGGCGGCAGCTGCGCCGCGCTCAGCAGCGCCAGCGCTCGCCGCTATGACACCAGCCGGCGGGTATCCAGCCGCTGCAGGCCGACAGACAGCAGCAGGCTGCCCCCCAGCGCCACACCGAACACCCAGAAGATATCCAGCAGCGGGTGGCCGGTGAAATCCAGGTGCCGATTGCGCATCACGTTGACGATAAGGGCATGAAAACCGTAAATCGCCAGCGAATGGCGGGAAAATACGCTCAGCCAGCCGATCGGCTGCGGCAGACAGTGTTTCACCCACACCAGCAGCGCCACCGCCGCCATAAACACCAGCGGGCCGCTGTAGATGTAGTAGGTATCGGCGAAGTTGCCGTTGATGAACAGCTGATGTTTGGTGCCGCGTGCGATCAGCGCCACGCACAGCGCAAATCCCAACGCCGCCAACCAGCCCACGGCGCGCCCGCGCGCCTCCATCATGCCAATCGCCCGTCCGGCCAACGCATACAGCAGGTAGTAGAAGGTATCGCCGTAGATATACAGGTTAACCGGCAGCAGATGCGCGTTGCCGAAGGTCAGCTTATCGGTATTCGGGTTGGCGATCGCCGCCAACACCACCAGCGCGGCGGCCAGGTAGCGGCGCGACACCGGTTTGACGCTGATCAGCGGCGACAGCAGGTAAATCACCGCGATAGCGTAGAAAAACCACAGATGATAGAACACCGGCTTTTGCAACATGCCGCGCAGCGACGGCCAGAAACCGATCTTAGTGAAAGCCGCGATGTAGATCAGCGCAATGGCGCTGTAGAACAGAATGCAGCAGACGATGCGGGTGAAATGCCGGCGGCCGGCGCTCTTTTCGCCGAAGAACAGGTAGCCGGAAATCATAAAGAACAGTGGCACCGATACGCGCGACAGCGAGTTCAGCACGTTGGCGATGTCCCAGTTGTGCAACCCTATTGCCACGCCGTTGGTGACGTAATAGGTGGTGGCGTGGATCATCACCACCATCATGCACGCCATCGCCCGCAGGTTGTCTATCCAGCCGATTTTCTCGCTCAAACGCTCGCCCGATCTTGTGTCATATTGATATGTTAAGAAGAGGTTATCGGGCACGGCGTTCGGCGACAACCCAAAAGCGAAATATCAGAATGCACTTAAACATCACCTTATGATTGCGAAGGTGAACAATTGGCGGCAAAATAGCCGCCATAACTCGCTCAGTTTGCGCTTCCCGCCCTGGCAGTTCCTTTTTCTCTTTTACTATCAGTACAATAATATGAAAACGACATTACCACCTGCGGCACGTTTGGGCCGACAGGCGCTTTTATTCCCTCTTTGTCTGGTGCTGTTCGAGTTCGCCACCTATATCGGCAACGATATGATTCAGCCGGGCATGCTGGCCGTCGTGGCGGATTTCAACGCCGGCGAAGAGTGGGTACCGACCTCGATGACCGCCTATCTGGCCGGCGGCATCTTCCTGCAGTGGCTGCTCGGGCCGCTGTCGGATCGCCGCGGCCGTCGCCCAGTGATGCTGGCCGGGGTGGCGTTCTTTATCGTCTCCTGCCTGGCGATCCTGCTGGTCACCACCATCGAGCAGTTCATCGCCATGCGTTTCCTGCAGGGCATCGGCCTGTGCTTTATCGGCGCGGTCGGCTACGCCACCATCCAGGAGTCGTTTGAAGAATCGGTGTGCATCAAAATCACCGCCCTGATGGCCAACGTGGCGCTGATCGCCCCGCTGCTCGGGCCGCTGGCCGGCGCGGCGCTGATCCACGTCGCGCCGTGGCAGAGCATGTTCGTGCTGTTTGCGGCGCTGGCGGCCATCGCCTTCTACGGCCTGTGGAAAGCCATGCCGGAAACCGCCACGCTGCAGGGCGAGGCGTTTTCCGCCGCCAACCTATGGCGCGACTACCGCCAGGTGTTGGGCAACCGCCGCTTCCTGTGCGGCGCCCTGGCGATCGGTTTCGCCAGCCTGCCGCTGCTGGCCTGGATCGCCCAGTCACCGGTGATCCTGATCAGCGGGGAGTCGCTGTCGACCCTGGACTACGGCCTGCTGCAAATCCCGGTGTTCGGCGCGCTGATCCTCGGCAACCTGACGCTGGCGCGCCTGACCGGCAAGAACAGCGTGGAGCGCCTGATCAAGCTGGGCGCAGGCCCGATGCTGCTGGGGCTGCTGATCGCCGCGCTGGCAACCCAGTTCTCCAGCCACGCCTACCTGTGGATGACCGCCGGCCTGAGCCTGTACGCTTTCGGCATCGGCCTCGCCAACGCCGGGCTGTACCGCCTGACGCTGTTCTCCAGCAACGTCAGCAAAGGCACCGTGTCGGCCACTATGGGCATGCTGAGCATGATGGTATTCACCGTCGGCATCGAGCTGGCCAAGGTCGCCTACGTCTGGGGCGGCAGCGGGCTGTTCAACCTGTTCAACCTCATCAGCGGCCTGTGCTGGCTGACGCTGGTGGCGCTGTTCCTCGGCAAACGCCGCAACGGCGACCCCACACCGCAGCCGACCGGCGCGGTGTAAACGCGACGATAAAACGCCGGTCCGGTTTCCCGACCGGCGTTTTTTTATGCGGCCTCAGCCGAGCAGCTCCCACAGCGCATACCCCGCTCCCACTACCGCCACCCCCAACAGCAGCAACGCCGACAGGACAGAGATCGCCCGCCGCGCGCGCTGTAGCGCCGTTCCCGACAGCAGAGTGATATAGGCCAGCAAGATGGCGAAATCCGCCAGCACCCACAGCGCGGTCAGCAGCGTCAGGCTGGCGCCGATCGAGGGAGTGACGGCGATGAACTGCGGGAAAAAGGCGACGAAGAAGATGATGTCCTTGGGGTTAGCGATGCCTACCAGAAAACCGTTTGCGATCGCCGAGCGTTTTTGCGACGGTGCAACGGGCTGCGCATCGGGGGTTCGTGCGGATAAATCCTCATACAGCGAGACGATCGCCATGCGGCCGATAAACAGGCAACCCAGCAGGCCTATCCACTGCAGCAAGCGCATATCCACCGCGAACAGCCCGGTGACAACCAGCGCGGCAATACCGATCAGCAACAAAGAGGCCCCATTGCTGCCCAGCGCGGTCAACAGCGCGCGCCGGGCGCCAAAGCGCGCCGCGGTGTTGGCGACCATCATCACCACCGGCCCTGGCGTGGCGATCAGCAAGAAAATGGCGGCGAAATACGCCGCCAGCAACGACAGGTTCATCTTTATTTCACTCACATTCAGGCGGTTGGCGTCGGATCATTATGATGCCGTAGCCCCCGCCTTGAAAAAGGAGTAATCCTGTCGTTTACTGTGAGCCAGACTCATTCTTAGAGACGCCGCGATGGCCAGTTCCCTTCCGCCGCTTTACGCTCTGCGCGCCTTCGAGAGCGCCGCCCGCACCGGCTCGTTCACGCTGGCCGCCGACGAGCTGCATCTCACCCCCAGCGCCGTCAGCAAGCACATCAAAACGCTGGAGCAGCACTTCGGCTGTCGGCTGTTCCAGCGCAACGGCCCACGCATCGAGGTCACCCCGCAGGGAAAAATCTTCGCCGCCGAGCTGCAGCAAGGGTTTGGCCGCATCGAACAAGCCTGCGAGCTGTTCAGAAGCCACCGCGATCTGCTGCGGATGAAGGCGCCCTCCACCCTGACCCTACGCTGGCTGCTGGACTGCCTGAGCCGATTCCGGCAAACGGCGCAGGCGTTCGAGGTGCAGGCAGCCAGCGTGTGGATGGACATCGACAGCGTGGATTTTTTCAGCGAACCCTACGACTGCGCCATCCTACTCGGCAACGGCCATTTCGGCGCCAATACCGCCGCCGCCAAGCTGTTCGACGAATGGCTGATCCCAATTTGCGCCCCCGCGCTGCTCGCCGACGCGCAGCGCGATCTCGCCACCTGCCCGCTGATCCATCCTTCGCCCGATCGGCGCGACTGGCGACGCTGGCTGCAAAAAAGCGGCATCGCGGCCCCGATCGATCTCACACGCGGCCAGGTATTTGATTCACTGGAACAGGGCAATGCGGCGGCCATCGCCGGGCACGGCGTCTCGATCGGCGATCTGGCGCTGAGTCTGCGAACCATTAAGGAGGGGTTATTGGCGCTGCCTTGTGACGCCGCCGTGCGCACCGGCGACGGTTACTATCTGGTATGGCCGGAAGAATCGGCAAAACGGCCGCTGATCGAACGTTTACAGGCGTTTCTCACCGCCCAAACGCCCGACGTCAGCCGGGCCGCCGTCAGGTTTATCGGGTAGGGGACTCGCTACCGAACAGCCCGCCGTCGCGCAGCAGATGCTCGTTGCCCTTGCGGCGGGTAAAGCCGCTGCGATCGAAGAACTCCAGCACCTGGATCGCCAGCTTGCGGCCGACGCCGAGCCGATCGCGGAAGTCGGCGGCGTTGGCGCCCCCGCGCTCCGCATCCAGCTCGCGGATCAGCGCCGCGAACTGATCGATGCGCCGGCTGAGGTAGTAGCGATCCACCACCACCGCCGTCACATGGCCCAGCTGAGCCGCCTTGCGCAGCAGCGCCCGTACCCGGCTCTCTTCCTCGCCCAGTTCGCTCGCCAGATCGCGCACCCACCACGGCTCGTCGCCGAACAGCGGTTCGATGCGCGCCCACAGCGGCGCCTCGTCGGCGCTGAACGCCAGGCCGTGTTCCGGCAAGTGCAGCCAGCCGCGCGTATTGCGCAGCGCGCCGGCCTTCAGCAGCCGATCGATCATCATAAACACCAGCGCTTCCGGCTGCTGAGGCAGCGCCATGCGCCGCAGGCGGGCGCGTCCTAAGCCCAGCTGATCGGCGTGCTGTTGGTGATACTCCGCCAGCACCTGCAGCAGGCGGCTTTCCGCCTGTTGCACCTGATCCTGCGCCAGAGCCCGGTCACCGACGATCAGCAGATCGCGGTTCGCCAGCAGTGCCGCCAGGCCGTCGTCGGTCAACTGACGCGCCCAGGCGAACGCCGCCAGAGACAGCGCGCCCTGCGGCAACTCAAGCGCCAGCGCCCGCACGTCGTCTTGCGCCTGCGCCAAGGCCTGCAGCCATGCCAGATAGTCCGGCTGACGCTTGCCGCGCTTGGGCGCATTCAGCCTGAGCACCCGGGCCGCGCCCAGCGTTTGCCGCGCGCCGATATCGCGCAGCACCAGCCGATCGTTTTCCGCCAGCCACAGCGGGCGATCGAGGATCAGTTCCGCCAGTCCGTCGTTCAGCAGCGAAATGCGCCCGGTGATGTGGCTGGCGGCATGGTGCAGATGCAGCGGCTGCCAATGGCGGATCGGCCGATCCGTCTCAAGCGCCACCAGAATGCGTTCCGCCGCCTCCGGCGGGCGCTGCGCCAGCAGCCAATCACCGCGCGCGATCCGCTCTTTATCGACATCGCCGCTGATGTTAAGCGCGATGCGTTGCCCGGCCTGCGCCTGTTCCACGGTTTGATTCTGGGCATGCAGGCCGCGCACCCGCACCGGCGCGTCGGCGCCAGTCAGCCACAGCGAATCCCCCACCTTCACCCGGCCGCCGAGCGCGGTGCCGGTCACCACCAGCCCCGCCCCTTTGACGCTGAACGCACGGTCTACCGCCAGGCGAAAACGGCGCGTCAGCGCGTGCTCGCCGGGCGACAACGCCAGCAAATGCGCGCGCAGCGCCTCGATGCCCTCTCCCGCCGCCGCCGCGGTGACAAACAGCGGCGCATCGGGCCAGCCCTGGCGCGCCAGCTCATCACGCACTTGGCGGCGTACCTCGTCAACACGCGCCGCCTCCACCCGGTCGGCCTTGGTCAGCGCCACCGTCAGCGCCGGGCGCCCGCTCAGGCGCAGGATCGCCAAATGCTCGCGGGTCTGCGCCATCACGCCGTCATCGCAGGCCACCACCAGCAACGCATGGTCGATGCCGCCGACGCCCGCCAGCATATTGGCGAGGAATTTCTCGTGGCCGGGCACGTCGATAAAGCCCAGCACCCGGCCGTCCGGCTGCGGCCAGTAGGCGTAGCCCAGATCGATGGTCATGCCGCGGCGCTTCTCTTCCGGCAGGCGATCCGCATTGATCCCCGAGATCGCCTGCAGCAGGGTGGTTTTGCCATGATCGACATGGCCGGCGGTGGCGATGATCATGATGCGCTCAACGCGTCGATCAGCGCCCCTTCCTGTTCCAGACAGCGCAGATCCAGCCACAGCCGGCCGTCGCCGAGGCGGCCGATCACCGGCTGCGGCAGGCGGCGCCAGCGCTCAGCCAACGCTTCCAGCGTGGCGCCGCGGCCGTCGCGCGGCGTGAAGGTCAGCGCATAGCTGGGCAGGCGATCCACCGGCAGCGAACCGCTGCCAATCTGCGACCAGCACGGTTCGGCGCGCAGGTCGAAATCGGCGGTGAACCGTGGTCTCAGCGCCGCCAGCAGCCGCTCGGCCGCCTGTTGCATCTCCTGCTGCGGGCGGGTCAGCAGCCGCAGCGTCGGCAGCTGCTCTGCCAGTTTTTCCGGTTGCAGATAGAGCCGCAACGTGGCCTCCAGGGCCGCCAGCGTCAGCTTGCCGACGCGCAGCGCGCGCTTGAGCGGGTGCTGCTGCAGGCGCGCGATCAGCGCCTTCTTGCCGACGATGATGCCGGCCTGCGGGCCACCCAGCAGCTTATCGCCGGAGAACGTCACCAGATCGACGCCGGCGGCCAGCAGCCGCTGCGGCATCGGTTCGGCGGGCAGGCCGTACTGCGCCATATCGATCAGTGAGCCGCTGCCCAGATCGGTGGCGGTCGGCACTCCCTGTTCGGCCCCGAGCTGCGCCAGTTCAGCCTCGTCGACCGCCGCGGTAAAGCCCTGAATGCTGTAGTTGCTGGTGTGCACTTTCATCAACAGGCCAGTCTGCTCGCTGATGGCCTGGCGGTAATCTTTCAGATGGGTGCGGTTGGTGGTGCCGACCTCAACCAATTGACAGCCGGCCTGACGCATCACGTCGGGAATGCGAAACGCGCCGCCGATTTCCACCAGCTCGCCGCGCGACACCACTACCTCTTTGCCGGGGGCGATCGCCGCCAACATCAGCAATACCGCCGCCGCGTTGTTATTGACGATGCAGGCGTCTTCCGCGCCCGTCAGCCGGCACAGCAGACTCGCCACAGCCCGATCGCGATGACCGCGCCCGGCGCCGTCCAGATCGTACTCCAGCGTCACCGCCTCTCCCATCACCGCGCTGACCGCGTCCTTCACCGGCTGCGCCAGCAGGGCGCGCCCGAGGTTGGTGTGCAGCACGGTGCCACTGAGGTTGAACACCGGCAATAACGCCGGGCGTTGCTGCCGGGCCAGCTCCGCCCGCAGCGCCTGCGGCCAGTCGCCGCACCAGGCCGGTAAACGTTGCTGTTGCTTGATAGCGTCACGCGCCTGGGCCTGCAGCCGGCGCAACAGTTCGCCGATCAGCGTCTGGCCATGCTGAGCCACCAGCGGTTCAATCGCGGGTTCACGCAGCAGACGGTCGATGGCGGGCAGTTGACTGTAAAGAAGGTGGGATTCAGTGCTCATGGTCGCTCGGTTTTCAATTTAGACGTATCGGCATAGCAAAACCCCGCCGCGGCGGGGAGAAAAGAACGTTCAGGGCGGTGCCGTGCGGGCGAAACTTTCGCGGGCGAACAGGCGTTCGGCCAGCTTGACCAGCGCCGGACGTTGGACGCACCAGTTGGGCAGAATGTGGCGGAAATTGAGGTAGCCCAACGCGCAGCCGGTGGCGATATCCGCCAGCGTCAGCCGCTCGGCATTGAGCCACGTTTTTTCCTGCGCCAGCGCCTCCAATGCGTCCAGGCCCTGCGTCAGCTTGTCACGCTGGCGCAGCATCCAGTTTTCGTCCTGCTTTTCCGGCGCGCGCCGGCTTTCGCGGAACAGCGTCGCCGCCGCTTCAGTCACGCCGTCCGCCAGTGCCGCCACCCGGCGGACGCGCAGCGCGGTGGCGCGATCGGCCGGCAAAAACGCCGGCTCCACCGTCAGCAGTTCGAGGTATTCGGCCACGATCGGCGAGTCGTAAAACACCTCGCCATCATCAGCGATCAGCACCGGTACTTTGCCGAGCGGGTTCAGCTCCTTCACCCGGCTGCCGGGCTCATACGGCGGATCGTTGACGAATTCAAACGCGATCCCCTTCTCCAGCAGCATCACGGAAATCTTGCGCACAAAGGGGCTGGTGTAACTGCCGATAAGCTTCATCCGGTCTCCTCCGCTTCGTCCTGGCCGCGGCGCAATGCCCTTACTTCACCGCCAGAGTATCGATAATCCGCTGCACCAGCGCCTGATGCACTTCCGGCGTTTTGGCCGGCGACAGCATTTGCAGCGTCACTACTCGCTTGTTGAACACCGTCAACACCAGGGTGGAAACCACCTTTTGCCCGTTGACGGTCTGCTCAGTATCCACCCGGCGAAACTTCTGTTTGCCGACGGTGAAGTTCTCTTCTTTGGTGGTCTGGATATTCTGATAGCGCTCGGCCAGCACCGTAATGGCGCTCTGCGTCAGCTCTTTCAGCATTTTGTCGCTGGTATTGATCTTCATGCCGTCCGGCGGGATCACTTCGGACGAAACCGCGCTCTGGCGCGACTTGCCGTCGAGGAAGCGCTGGATGGTGGAGGTGCTGTCATTAACGATGCCGCTGTTCAGCGTTTGATCGCTAAAGCCCGGCGGCAACTCGAAGGTGATCTTGCCCTTCTGCAGCGACACGTTCAGCCCCGGCGGCGCGGGCGGGGTTTCTACCGGCGCAGGCGGCGGTGGCGCGGGCTGCGTCACGGTCGGCTTGGTGTCCGGTGGCGGCACCGCCGGTTTGGTGTCGTCCTTGTTGTCGCAGGCCGCCAGTCCGATCGCCAGCACGGCGACCGCGGTCAGTTTTGCCAGGGTGTTTAACATCGTGGTTCCTTTCGCTTGGCGCGTCATGGCCTAAACGTAGCAACTCGCCCGGGCGAATGCCAGAAGCCCGTTCTTAAATTGCGGGTCCGGCCCCGCGCGAACGGGGCCGGGCGGTTACTCCGCCGGGAACAGGAACGGATTGATGCTGCTGCGGCCGAAGCCTTCCTCTTCCATGCGGGCGTCCAGCACCAGCGAAGCCAGATCGTCAGCCACCGCTTCGACCTGCGGGTCTTTTTCCTGATAGAGGATCTTCAGGTAAGTGCCGCAGTCGCCGCAGCTTTCCGCCTTCACCGCCGCCTGCTCGCTGTCCAGCGACCAGTAGTTGAGATCGCGGGTCTGCTCGCAGTTGCTGCACTTCACCCGCACCACGTGCCATTCGCTTTCGCACAGGTTGCAGTGCAGGTAGCGCAGGCCGTTAACGGTGCCGATATGCACCATGCTGGAAACCGGGATGCTGCCGCACACCGGGCAGAACTGGCGCTGCTCGCCGTATTCGGCGCGCGCCTTGCCGGGGATCAGGCTGGCCATCTGCGCCCAATAGAGCGACAGCGCGGCCCAGAGGAACGGCGCCTTCTCGCTGCCCACCTTGCCGAACTCGCGGTTGAGCAAGGCGTCGGCCATCAGCTCCAGCTCGTGCGCCGAGGCCTTCTCCAGGTTGTCCAGCACCGCCAGAATGTGCTCCGGCGCCTGCGGACGCAGCTCGGCGATCAGCGACGTCAGCAGCTTGCGCCAGTGCTCGCTGCGCGGGAACACGCTCAGATCGAGCGGCGGTTTGCCGCTGGCGGCGCCCTGCGCCAACGCTTCGCTCAGATCGAGCGCCAGCGGATTATCGTGCAGCGCATGCTGCTGCGCCTGCGCCAGTTCGGCGGCGAAGTTAAGGTAGTCGCCCAGCGGGTTGTCGACCGCCAGCTGACGCAGACGGTCGGCGCGGCGGCTGTACAGGCTTTTCAGGTTGGCGAAAAGTAACGGCGGGATGTTCTCCGCCGTTGTGGACTTCTCACGCTGTGCCCCTAACTGCTCTTTAGGAACGATGCGGATACTCATCAGGGTTTATCTTCCTGTCGTTTCTCGCGGACCTCACGGTACCAGCGCGGATGATGTTTCTTGGCCCAGGCCGCCGGCACCCAGCCTTCCACCATCGCGGTAATGGTGCCTTTTACCCACAATGCGGCGTAAATGTGCACCATAATCACGATGATAAGGCCGACCGCGGCCAGCGAATGCACCAGCAGCGCGATGCGGATCAGCGGGATGGAGAACGACGGCGCAAAATACGGCCGCCAGATCACCACGCCGCTGGCCAGCAACAGCACCAGGCTGATAATCGCCGCCCAGAACACGCACTTCTGGCCGAAATTATAGCGCCCGGTGTCACCCACTTCCTCGTTCATGGCGATTTTGTGGATATTCTTGGCCCAGACGATATCTTCCCGGTTGATCAGGTTATGCTTCCAGTAGCGCAGGAACATCAGCAGGAACGCGGCGAACATGATGACCCCGACAAACGGGTGCAGAATGCGCGCCAGCTGCGGCGTCCCGAAAATGTTCATCAGCCAGTTGAAGGAGGGGAAGAAGAACCCCAGCCCGCTGATGGCGGCGAACACGAAGCAGAACGCCACTATCCAGTGGTTGATGCGCTCCGGCGCGCTGTAACGCTGAATGGGCTTTTCCTTTCTCATTTGCGCGTCTCCTCGTCGTGCGACTCGTCGTGCTCGTCCTCATCCTCGACGCGGTTAGGCCCGACGCCGACATAGTGGAACACGCTGGCCGCGAAGGTGGCGGCAAAGCCGATGGCCGCCAGGGGTTTCCACACGCCCTTCCAGAAGGTCACCGCCGGGCTGATGCTCGGGTTGTCCGGCAAACCGTGGTACAGCTGCGGTTTGTCGGCGTGGTGCAACACGTACATCACGTGCGTGCCGCCCACCCCCGCCGGATCGTACAGACCGGCGTTCTGGTAGCCGCGGGTGTTCAGCTCGCTGACGCGATCCGCCGCCACCTGCTTCATCGCTTCCTTGGTGCCGAAGTGAATGGCGCCGGTCGGGCAGGTTTTCACGCAGGCCGGTTCCTGGCCGACGTCCACGCGGTCGACGCACAGGGTGCACTTGTACACCCGGTTGTCGTCCTTATTCATGCGCGGTACGTCGAACGGGCAGCCGGCGATGCAGTAGCCGCAGCCGATGCAGTGCTCGGACTGGAAGTCGACGATGCCGTTGGCGTACTGAATGATCGCGCCTTCCGACGGGCAGGCCTTCAGGCAGCCCGGATCGGCGCAGTGCATGCAGCCATCCTTGCGGATCAGCCATTCCAGCTTGCCGTTTTCCTCCACCTCGGAGAAGCGCATCACCGTCCACGACTTGGCGGTCAGATCGGCGGGGTTATCGTACACCCCGACGTTGTGCCCCACTTCGTCGCGGATGTCGTTCCATTCGGAACAGGCCACCTGACAGGCCTTGCAGCCGATACAGGTGGTGACATCGATCAGTTTGGCCACTTCTTCCTGGTGGTCACGGGCGCGCGGCGCCGGCGTGAAGCCATTGGTGGCGGATTTACGAATGATGTCTTGAGATTGCATGGCCATAATTCGTCTCCGTTACACCTTTTCCACGTTGACCAGGAACGCCTTGAACTCCGGCGTTTGCGTATTGGCGTCGCCGACGAACGGCGTCAGCGTGTTGGCGATAAAGCCTTTCTTCGCCACCCCTTCGTAACCCCAGTGAATCGGGATGCCGATGGTGTCGACTTCCTGGCCGTGCACCTGCAGCGTGCGAATACGCTTGGTCACCACCGCCTTGGCCTTGATGTAGCCGCGGTTAGAACTAACCTTCACGGTATCGCCCTGCTTGATGCCCTTCTTCTCCGCCAGCTTTTCGCCGATCTCCACAAACTGCTCCGGCTGCGCGATGGCGTTCAGCCGCGCGTGTTTGGTCCAGTAGTGGAAGTGCTCGGTCAGACGATAGGTGGTGCCGACGTACGGGAACTTGTCGGATTTGCCCATCGCCGCCAGATCGTCCTTGAACACGCGCGCCGCCGGGTTGGACACCACATTCGGGTGCAGCGGGTTGGTGCCGAGCGGCGTTTCGAACGGCTCGTAGTGTTCAGGGAACGGCCCTTCCGCCATCTTGTCGGTGGCGAACAGGCGGCCCATGCCTTCCGGCTGCATGATGAACGGCCCGACGTCGCTGCCCGGCGCGGCGGTGCTGTAGTCCGGGATATCGGCCCCGACCCACTTGGCGCCGTCCCACTCCAGCAGTTGGCGTTTCGGATCCCACGGTTTCCCCTGCGGATCCGCCGAGGCGCGGTTGTACAGAATGCGGCGGTTGAGCGGCCATGCCCAGGCCCAGCCCAGCGTATTGCCGAGGCCGGACGGATCGGCGTTGTCGCGCCGCGCCATCTGGTTGCCGGCCGGCGTCCAGCTGCCGGCGAAGATCCAGCAACCGCTGGCGGTGGTGCCGTCGTCGCGCAGCTGCGCGAACGAGCTGAGCAGCTCGCCTTTTTTCACCAGCACTTTGCCGTCGGCATCCAGCAGATCCGCCAGCGCCTTGCCGTTGTTCTCCTGCGCCACCTCTTCCGGCGCCGGGTTGTCCGGCGTCAGGTAGTCCCAGGTCATGTTCAGCACCTGTTCAGGCACCGCACCGCCGTCGCGCGCATACATCTCGCGCAGGCGGCTGAAGATGCCCGCCAGGATCTCACCGTCGTTCAGCGCTTCGCCCGGGGCGTCCGCGCCTTTCCAGTGCCACTGCAGCCAGCGGCCGGAGTTGACGATCGAACCGTTCTCTTCGGCGAAGCAGGTGGACGGCAGGCGGAACACTTCGGTCTGGATCTGCGAAGGATCCACCTCGTTGAACTCGCCGTGGTTCTGCCAGAAGTTGGAAGTCTCGGTGTTCAACGGATCGATGGTCACCAGGAACTTCAGCTTGGACAGCGAAGCCACCACCTTGTTTTTGTTCGGGAACGACGCCACCGGGTTAAAGCCCTGGCAGAAGTAGCCGTTGACCTTGCCCTGCGACATCATCTCGAAGTACTGCAGCACGTCGTAGCCCTTGTCCCACTTCGGCAACCAGTCAAAGCCCCAGCTGTTGTCCTTCTGCGCCTTGTCACCGTAGAAGGTCTTCATCATGCTGACGAAGAATTTCGGGTAGTTGCCCCAGTAGTTCACCTGGCCCGGCAGCAGCGCCTTCGGCGTGTTGGCCTTCAGGTAGGTCTCGAGATCGGTCTGTTTCTCCGACGGCAGCGTCAGGTAGCCCGGCAGGCTCTGCGACAGCAGGCCGAGATCGGTCAGCCCCTGGATGTTGGAGTGGCCGCGCAGCGCGTTGACGCCGCCGCCCGCCATGCCCATGTTGCCGAGCAGCAGCTGGATCATCGCCATGGTGCGGATGTTCTGCGCGCCGACCGAGTGCTGAGTCCAGCCCAGGGCGTACAGGAACGAAGCGGTCTTATCCGCGACGCAGGTTTCGGCGATGTATTCGCACACCTTGAGGAAATCGTCCTTCGGCGTGCCGCAGATGTTGGTCACCACGTCAGGCGTGTAGCGACTCACGTGCTGCTTCAGCAGGTTCCACACGCAGCGCGGATCCTGCAGCGTGACGTCGCGCTTGGCGAAGCCGTTCTCGTCGAACTGGTAGTTCCAGGTGGTTTTGTCGTACTTGCGGTTTTCCGCGTCGTAGCCGCTGAACAAGCCGTCTTCGAAGGCAAAGTCTTCCCGCACCAGCAGGCTGGCGTTGGTGTAGGCCTCGACGTACTCGCGATTAAACTTGTTGTTGGTCATCAGATACAGCAACACGCCCGACAGGAAAGCGATGTCGGTCCCGGAGCGGATCGGCGTGTAGAAGTCCGCCACCGATGCGGTTCGGGTAAAGCGCGGATCGATCACGATCAGCTTGGCATTGTTGTGTATTTTGGCTTCCATTGCCCAGCGGAACCCCACCGGATGCGCTTCCGCCGCATTACCGCCCATGACGATAATCAAATTCGCGTTCTTGATATCAACCCAGTGGTTGGTCATCGCACCGCGACCAAATGTTGGAGCAAGACTTGCTACCGTTGGTCCGTGTCAGACACGCGCCTGGTTGTCTACGGCAAGCATGCCGAGAGCGCGACTAAATTTTTGCGACAGAAAACCGGTTTCGTTGCTGGCGGCCGAGGCGCACAGCATGCCGGTGGTCAGCCAACGGTTGACGGTAACGCCCTGGTCGTTGGTTTTGATGAAGTTGGCATCGCGGTCTTCTTTCACCAGCTTGGCGATGCGGGTAAAGGCGTCGTCCCAGCTGATGCGTTGCCATTTGTCCGACCCCGGCGCCCGATATTCCGGGTACTTGAGGCGGCTTTCGCTGTGGATGAAGTCAACCAGGCCGGCGCCTTTCGGGCAAAGCGCGCCGCGGTTTACCGGGTGATCCGGATCCCCTTCGATATGGAAAATGCTTTCTTTGGCGTTCTTGGCGCCATCACCAAGGCTGTACATCAACAGCCCACAGCCGACGGAACAATACGTACAGGTATTACGGGTCTCACGGGCGCGCAGCAGTTTGTACTGCCGGGTTTCCGCCAACGCCACTTCGGGGGCAAAGCCCAGCGCGGCCACCGTCGTTCCTGCCATACCGCCAGCGCAGATCTTAAAGAACTGCCTTCTGCTGACCTGCATGGGGGTCTCCTTTACTCTCGATTGTCACATTGTTCAAATGCGCCTGCCCCGCTAGCGCGGCAAACGCGAATGTCACTGTTGTTATGCTTGCTACGAACGCCGGCCATATTACCACAGCGTGCTTGTGGTTGTTACACACTCGTGCTCATTCAGTGAACGCATTGGCACATTTCGATACATTTCGACCTTGGCGCTCCCTACAGTATAGAGAGTAACCCACATGCCGGGGCGATGGCTTGACGCGGCCACCCGCCGCCCTCTCCTATCAGTATGTTAGCGCATCGATTTGTACATTAACCACACACTTCACAGGGCATTGATAATCATTTTCAATATCATTTAATTAACTATAATGATCCGACTGCTTACGCGGTGCTCGCCCTTTGCGCCGCCCATACACCACTGGAGATGATGATTATGAGTTATTCACTGCCATCCCTGCCGTACGCTTACGACGCACTGGAACCGCATTTCGACAAGCAGACGATGGAAATCCATCACACCAAACACCACCAGACCTACGTCAACAACGCCAACACCGTGCTGGAAGCCTACCCTGAACTGGCCAAATACAGCGTTGAAGAGCTGATCCAGGATCTGGATAAAGTGCCTGCCGACAAACGCACCTTCATGCGCAACAACGCCGGCGGCCACGCCAACCACAGCTTCTTCTGGAAAAACCTGAAAACCGGCACCACGCTGGGCGGCGATCTGAAAGCGGCCATCGAGCGCGATTTCGGCAGCGTTGAGAAATTCCAGGAAGAGTTCGAGAAAGCCGCAGCCACCCGCTTCGGTTCCGGTTGGGCCTGGCTGGTGCTGAAAGACGGCAAGCTGGCCGTGGTGTCTACCGCCAACCAGGACAGCCCGCTGATGGGCGAAGCCGTCGCCGGCGCTTCCGGTTTCCCAATCATCGGCCTGGACGTGTGGGAACACGCTTACTACCTGAAATACCAGAACAAACGCCCTGACTACATCAAGGCGTTCTGGAACGTGGTCAACTGGGACGAAGCCGCCGCACGCTTCGCCGCGAAGAAGTAATTCGCCCCCGTTGATGAAGATGCCCGCCGCCGGCGGGTATTTTTTTGCCTGAAATCCGCTAAAGTTTGACCACTTCTTGCCGATGGTTTGTTCAATTGACGTTCGCCCGGAGAAGGAAAAACGCTATGGCGGCATTGCAAGCATTAGCAGGAAAGTTCACTCATCTCACCGTAGGTAAAAAGCTCGGCCTCGGCTTCGCGCTGTTGCTGCTGTTGGCGGTCGTCATCGCCGGCACCGGGGCGCAATACCTGCACATCATCGAATCCCGCGCCGATCGCATCGACTTCAGCAACCGGCTGAACGAGGAGATCAACCAGGCCAAATACAACCGCGCCATGTACGGCCAGACCTACCAGCCGGAGTATCTGCAGAACAATCGCGCCAATATCGATAACGCCGTCAAACTGATAGACCAGGGCCAGGCGTTGGACTGGGACGCCCAAAGCCGCAAGGATCTGCAGCGTCTGGTGACGCTGATTGGGGAATATCAGCAACAGCAAAAAATCTTTGAGCAGGCGGTCTCGGCGAAAGACGCGGTGCGCCAGAGCTGGAACATGTCGGAAGTGCAGGCCAGCCTGAGCCAGGTGGAGCGCCAGCTCACCAACGGCGATCTGCAGTTGGCCTTCATTCAACTGAACCAGAAGCTGACCCAGGTGCGCTACGGCGCGCGCGGTCTGTTGCTGAGCCTGAACAAAGAAACCGAAGCGCCGCTGATGGCGGCCATCGACGACGCACGCGACGCGGCCAACGCCCTGAGCCGCCGGGTCAGCGACGCGCAGCGCCCGCAGCTGCAACCGCTGCTGGCCGCCCTGGACGATTACAAAAACCGCATCGCGGCCTACCTGCCGGCCTATGAGCACGAACAGCAGATCAGCCGGCAGCTCGGTGAACGCGCGCATGAGATCGGCACGCTGGTGAACGCCTTTATGCAGGACGAACTGGCGCAGACGCGCAGCAACATCAACCTGGCGCAGCTGCAGATGGGCATCACCACCCTGATCGCCATCATCGCCGGGATACTTATCGCCTGGCGTATCACGCTGCAGATCACCCGTCCGCTGCACAGCACGCTGGCGATGGCGGAACGCATCGCCAGCGGCGATCTGCGCCAGGCGCAGACCAGCACCCGCCGCGACGAGCTGGGACAACTGCTGAACGCGGTGGCGGCGATGAGCCAAAATCTGCGCACCATGATTGAGAAGATCCAGATGGGGGTCAGCCAGGTCTCCACCGCCTCCGCGGAAATCGCCGCCGGCAACACCGATCTCTCCTCCCGCACCGAACAGCAGGCGGCGGCGGTCGAAGAAACCGCGGCCAGCATGGAACAGCTGACCGCCACGGTGAAACAAAACGCCGACAATGCCCATCACGCCAATCAGCTGGCCACCGACGCTTCGCAGACCGCGCAACAGGGCGGCAAGCTGGTGGAGAACGTGGTCAGCACCATGCGCGATATCTCCAGCAGTTCGCAGCGTATCGCTGAAATTACCACCCTGATCAACGGTATTGCCTTCCAGACCAACATCCTGGCGCTCAACGCCGCGGTGGAAGCGGCGCGCGCCGGCGAACAGGGACGCGGCTTCTCGGTGGTCGCCAGCGAAGTGCGCAGCCTGGCGAGCCGCAGCGCCCAAGCGGCCAAGGAGATCGAAGGGCTGATCGCCGAGTCGGTCAGCCGGGTGAAAACCGGCACCGAACTGGTGGAAAGCACCGGCAACACCATGGAACAGATCGTCCGCTCGGTCACCCACGTGCGCGACATCATGGCTGAAATCGCCGCCGCCTCCGATGAGCAGACGCGCGGCATCGCCCAGATTGGCCAGGCGATCGTCGAGATGGATCACACCACCCAGCAGAACGCCGCGCTGGTGGAAGAGTCCGCCGCCGCCGCCGATTCGCTGGAAGAACAGGCCGACATGCTGCTGCAGAGCGTTTCGGTGTTCCGTTTGGCGGAGCAGACCGAACCCACCGCCGTGAAAACCGCCGCGCCGAAAGCGCCTGCCGTAAAAACCGCGGCCGCCAACGCCGCAGCGGAGGAGAACTGGACCACCTTCTGACGCCACGCCCCCGCCCGAGGATTTTCGGGCGGGTTGTTATGTCCCCCTGACACAACTCAGGCTATGCTGAGCCCTCGACGCGAGACACGGAGGCGCACATGCATCACCCAGACGTTTACATCGGCAATATTCAACCCTATGAAGGCGGGCGCCCCAGCGCCATCGCCAAACGCCAGGTGGATGGCGCCATCCGGCTCACGCCGCTCGGCCTGGAAGGCGACGAGCAAGCCGAGAAAAGCTACCACGGCGGGCCGGACCGCGCGCTGTGCCACTACCCGCGCGAGCATTATGCCCACTGGCGCGAACAGTTTCCGGTGCAGGCCGAGCAGTTTTGCGCCCCGGCCTTCGGCGAGAATATCTCCACCGAAGGACTGACCGAACACAATGTGTTTATGGGCGACATCTTCCGCTGGGGCGAAGCGCTGATCCAGGTCACCCAGCCGCGCTCGCCGTGCTTCAAGCTCAACTACCACTTCGCCATCGAGGATATTTCGGTGCTGATGCAGCAAAGCGGCCGCTGCGGCTGGCTGTATCGGGTGGTCTCGCCGGGTGCGGTCAGCGGCGATCGTCCGCTGGAGCTGGCGGCGCGCAACAGCGACGTGTCGGTGGCCGAAGCCATCGCCATCGCCTGGCACATGCCGTTCGACGCGGAACAATATCGCCGCCTGTTGGCGGTGGCCGGCCTCTCCGCCAGCTGGAGCAAGACCATGCTCACGCGGCTTGCCGAAGGGCGCCTCGAGGACTTCAACCGTCGCCTGCTCGGCCGTTGAAATCGCTGGCGGAAAAGATGAAAAACGTGCGCCGAATGCCGCGTTAACCCTCTTCTTCCGCCTATACTGTAGCCGCGTGTTTTTCAGCCAGGAGCCAGGTATATGACCACCCCGACCCATTCGATTCATCACGCCGCCGCCGAGGGCTATCAGGCCAACGCCGATCGCTATGTGAAAGGCCGGCCGGATTACCCGCCGGAAATCGCCGCCTGGCTGCGTGAGTCTATCGGCCTGCACGCCGGCATGACGGTCATCGATCTCGGCGCCGGTACCGGCAAGTTCACTCCGCGCCTGCTGGAAACCGGCGCGCAGGTGATCGCCGTCGAACCGGTGCCGCAAATGCTGGAAAAATTGTCGGCGGCGCTGCCGCAGGTGAAAACGCTGGCGGGCACCGCCGACGCGATCCCGCTACCGGACGAGTCGGTCGATGCCGTGGTGTGCGCCCAGTCCTTCCACTGGTTCGCCACGCCGCAGGCGCTGGCGGAAATCCAGCGTATTCTCAAGCCCGGCGGCAAACTCGGTCTGGTGTGGAACATGCGCGATGCGCGCGTCGGTTGGGTGCGTAAACTGAATCAGATCGTCGACAGCCACGAAGGGGATGCGCCGCGTTTCTATACCGGCGAATGGCGCAAATTCTTCCCGTTCAAAGGCTTTGAACCGCTGCAGGAGCAGGTCTTTATGCTGGGCCACCGCGGCGCGGTGGAGGACGTGATCTACAACCGGGTACGTTCAACCAGCTTTATCGCCGCACTGCCACAGGCGCAACAGGAGCAGGTTATCGATCGGTTGCGCCAGCTGGTGGCGGAAGAAGAGGAGTTGCAGGGCCAGGACACGGTCACCGTGCCCTATCAGACCAAGGCGTATTTCACCACCAAGGTCTGACGCCCGGGGGTTCAGAACGCTTTCTTGGCGTAACCGGTGACCGCTTTCAGGCCCATCTCGCGGCCCAGCGCGGTCATCGGGTGCACCACAATCAGCCCGCGCGCGCTTTTCTTCAGCGCGCCCATATCGGCCTGCTCTTTCTTGGTGATCTCGCGGCTGAACGGCAGCTTGCTCAGCTTCTGCGCTTCGGCGCTCAGCTTCTCGCCACGCACGTCTTTCAGGCGCTCGATCTCCGTCGCCAGTTTCTCTTTTTCTTTGGTGTGCTGCGCGATCAACTCAGGGTTGCCCTGTTGGATCACGGTGGCGTCTTTGTGGTTCAAGGCGTCCAGCAGGTCGCTCAGGCGCTTGATCTCTGCCTTTTCTTTCTCTTTCATGGTCTCTGGCCCGTTGTGCCCAAAATGGCACGCTAATCAATGATACCGGCATTGTAGCAAAAGGCGCGCGCCGTTACCCGTCCTGCGCAATACCGGGCGGCAGGCCGCTCATCTCGCAGGCCTTGGCGCCGAGCCGGGCCAACGCCTGGGTGTAGCGCGCGTTGAACGGGTAGCAGCAGGAGAGCCGCAGCGCATTGCGGTAGCGCCCGCTGGGGGAATACAGGGTGCCCGGCGTCAAACAGATCTGCTCCTCCAACAGCTGGTGGAACAGCGCTACGCTGTCCACGCCGGGAGGGAATTCGACCCAGAACACGAAGCCGCCCGCCGGCTGCGTGGCCAGCGTGCCGCGTGGGAAATGCCGGGAGATCAGCGCCCTCGCCTCGTCGACCTGCGCCGCATAGCGCTTGCGCAGGTTGCGCAAATGGTGATCGTAGCCTCCGCTCTCCAGGAAGGTCGCCAGCGTTTCCGACAGCAGCTGCGACTCGGACATCGACGACACCGCCTTCAGCTTGCGCAACGCCTCGTGAAAACGGCCGCCGCAGATCCAGCCGACGCGAAAATCCGGCGCCAGCGTTTTGGTGAAGCTGGAGCAAAACAGCACCCAGCCGTCGCGATCGAACGCCTTCACCGCCGGCGACAGCGCGCCGCCGAACTGGATCTCGGCATACAGCCCGTCTTCAATCAACGGCACCTGATGATCGTTCATCAGCCGCGCCAGCCGCTTTTTCGCCGCCAGCGGCATGGTGCAACCCAGCGGGTTTTGCACCGTCGGCATGGCGATCACCGCGTTCAGCCGCTTCTCGTTCAATAGCAACTCGAGCGCGTCCAGCGACAGCCCCAGCTGCGGATCGGTGGGGATTTCCAGCGCTTTCAGCCCCAGGCTGGCCAGCAGCGGCAGCAGATAGAAATAGGTTGGCGACTCCAGCCCGACGCAGTCACCCGGTTTGGTGGTGACGCGCAGCGCCAGCTGCAGCGCCTCCATGCAGCCATGGGTCAGCACTACGTCGCCCGGCTCCAGCAACATGCCCAGCGTCATCGAGCGGCGGGCGATCTGCTGGCGCAGCCGTAGGCTGCCGGGCGGCAACGGATACTGCCCGATCAGATCCGGCTGGCGGCGCAGCTGAGAAGACAACATACGCCCCAGCTTGCCGCCGGGATAGAAGTCGCTGGTCTGCGGGCAGGCCAGCGCAATGTTAGTGAAGGCCGGATTCTGCTGGGCGGCGAATACCGTATCGATCAGCGCCAGCACGTCGTCCGCCGGCGGCTCGATGCGGCCGCTGGGCGCCGAGGCCATCTTCAGTGCCGGCAGCGTGCTGCGGACATAAAACCCCGACTGCGGTCGCGCTTCGATCAGCCCGCGATCCTCCAGCGTGCGGTAAGCCGACACCACGGTATTGATGCTGACGCGGTGCGTTTGCGCACAGCGCCGCACCGAAGGCAAGCGGTCACCGGGTAGCAGCGTGCCGCGTCGAATGGCCTCGGCCAACGTATCCGCCAGCTGCAGGTAACGGGTATCCGGGGTTTCATCGAGCAAGGTCACAGTTTCTCTCCAAGTAATGGGTACAGTTTACATTTTGCACAACTGTAACCATGACAATATCCGATTTGTGGTTCTGTCACCATCCCATTGCAGCGATTATGCTGATCCTCTCGTTATCACCGTCATTTTCAAGGAACCTGCCATGCTGGACTCCGCCTTTGTCAGCTACGTCACCGTCATGTCGATCACCCCCGGCCCCAACAACCTGCTGCTGGCCTCGTCGGGCGTCAACTTCGGCCTGCGCCGCACCCTGCCGATGCTGTTTGGCATCTGTGTCGGTTGTGCGGTACAGCTGGCGATCATTATCCCGCTGCTGGCGCTGGCGTTGAGCTGGGCCGGCGTCATCCGCCTCCCGCTGGCGGTGATCGGCTGCGCCTATCTGCTGTGGCTGTCATGGAAGCTGTTTCAGGCGGCCTCGCCGGACGCCAAAGAGCAGGCGCAGCCGATGAGCCTGCTCAACGGTGCACTGTTTCAGGCGGTCAACCCCAAAGCCTGGCTGATGGTGATCAACGTGGCGATCCTGTTCACCCCGCGCGAAGGCGCCACCTTCGTCCATACGCTGTCGGTCATCGCCGGTTTCGCGCTGCTGAACCTGCCGTGCGTGCTGCTGTGGGCGGTGCTGGGCGACCGGTTGCGCAACGCGCTGCGAGTGACCTGGAAACTGCGCGCCTTCAACGGCGTGATGTCCGGACTGATGGCCGCCACCGCGCTATGGCTGTTATTCGACGAGTGGCGCGCGGCCTTTGCTTAGCCGCGGCCGAGAGGAGAGAGTCGGGAAGGTTGTTTGGCGCCGATGCCGGCGATCAGATCGGTAATGGACAGCACCATGGTGGAGCGCACCATCTGCTGATAGCGCTGGCGCTGCATGGCGATCAGCGCTTCATCCGCCTCGCCCGGCTGCAGGAAGGTCGGCACCGGCGGCAGCGCGGCCACGCAGTGCAGCTCGCCGAACGGCCCGAGAATTTCGTCATCGACGAAGCGGTATTCCGACCCGTCGTGGTTCAGCTCTTCGCGCATCGCCATCAGCAGCTCGGCATCTTCATATTCGTGGCGGGAAATCACCCCCAGGCCGTACATCAGCTTCAGGCGCACCGACAGCTCCCCCAGTGGGCCGCTGCCGGACAATAGCGGTTCGACGGCATATTTCACCGCGTAGTCATCCTTGCGGAATACCTGCACCACCAGCACGTTGAGCGCTTCCGCCAGCAGCTCTACCGCTGCGATCAGGAAGCTGCGCACCGTTTTGCCCGCGTTCAGCTTTTCCAGAACCTGGTTTTCAAATGCCTGTGCTTCTTCCATCGTCGCTTTTCGAAAGGCGTGGGGAGGGCCGTCGATGCCGAACTCGGGTTGCAGGAGCGCAGCAAGCTGCGCTCGGGTGTTCATCATCACGATTCTACTTGTGCATGGCGTTATACACAGCAACGGCCTCTTCTACAACCTCGCTTTCCGCCGGCAGGCCGGAAATTTGCGCCAGCGCGGCTTTCGGCCCGAGCGTGTTCAGCAGTTCCGCCAACTCCAGCGCCTGCGGATCCTGTTCGCTGCGGTAGCTCATGGCGGCGGCGATGCCCTGGATCAGGTTGGCATGCGGCAGGCCGTATTCCAACGTGCCCAGCAGCGGTTTGATCAGGCGATCGCCGGCGCTCAGTTTGCGCAGCGGCTGACGGCCCACGCGCTCGACGTCGTCGTGCAGATACGGGTTTTCGAAGCGGCCGAGGATTTTGTTGATGTAGGCGGCGTGCTTGTCGGCGTCGAAGCCGTAGCGCTTGATCAGCACCGCGCCGCTCTCTTCCATCGCCCCTTTCACCACGCGGCGGATCGCCGGGTCGAGAATGGCGTCGCGAATGGTTTGCAGCCCGGCCTGTTGGCCGAGGTAGGCGGTGATGGCGTGACCGGTGTTGAGGGTGAACAGCTTGCGCTCGACGAACGCCATCAGGTTATCGGTCAACTCCATGCCGGCGATCGCCGGAGGCTGGCCTTTGAACTGGGTCTGATCGACGATCCATTCGCTGAAGGTTTCCACCGTCACTTCCAACGGGTCGTTGCTGTCCGCCGGCGGCACAATGCGATCGACCGCCGAATCGACGAAGCCGACATGCTGCTCAGCCCATGCCTGCTCATCCTGCGGCAGCGCGGCGAACACATGCTGTTTCAGCTGGCTGGTGCCGCGCACCATGTTCTCGCAGGCGATGATGTTCAGCGGTTGCACATTGCCCTGCTGATGACGCAGCACCAGCCCTTTGGCGATCGTGCCGGCGATTTTGGCGAGAATTTGCGGGCCAACGGCGGTGGTCACCAGATCCGCTTCGGCGATCAGCGCCACCGCCGCCTCACTGCCGCTGTTGACGGCGCTGACGTTGTTGACGCGCTCCACGCGTTCTTGCTCGCCCACCACGTGCACCGCGTAGCTTTTACGGCTGTTCAGCAGATCCAGCACCGTTTGATTGACGTCGGCGAAGGTCAGTTCAACCCCGGCGTCCGCCAGCAGCTTGCCGATAAAACCGCGGCCGATATTCCCTGCGCCAAAATGTAATGCTTTCATAACTCTACCTTCTTAATGTCGAAGGGTGCAGCAAGCTGCACCCTTTAAAATGATTCTGTTATCCAGCTTTTTTGCCGCCGAGCAGGTCCAGCACTTCCTGGACGCTGGTGGTATTCGCCAGCCGCTCAATCACGCTCTCGTCATCCAGCGCGTTGGTCAGGCTGGTGATCACCTGAATATGCTCGTTGTTGCGCGCGGCGATGCCGATCACCAGGCGAGCCACTTCATCCTCTTCATCGCCGAAGCGCACGCCCTGCGGGTACTGGCAGAACACCACGCCGGTGCGCAGCACCCGGTCTTTGGCCTCGATGGTGCCGTGCGGCACGGCGATCGACTCGCCCAGGTAGGTGGAGGTGAGCTTTTCGCGCTCCAGCATCGCCGGCACGTACTCCGCCTCGACGTAGCCGCCTTTCACCAGCTGCTCGCCGGCGAAACGGATCGCCTGCTCTTTGTCGCTAGCCTGCAGGTTGAGGAACACATTGCTTTCGCTCAGCTTGAACAGGTTCGGTTCCCCGGCTTCGAAGCTGTCGTCCAGCGCGCCCAGCACCTTCTGCTGGTTGTCGGTGGTTTTGTTGACCGCTACCAAACGGTCGACCAGATCGCTGTACAGCTTGCTGTCGAGGAAGTTGGTCAGCGAGATGTGCTGGGCCTGCGGCGCGTGGCGCATCGCGCGCTCGGTCAGATCGCGGTGCGTGATGACCAGATCCACATCGTCCGGCAGGCTGTTGATGGCGCTGTTAGTCACCGAGATGTTCTTCAGCCCGGCGTCCGCCACTTTCTTGCGCAACACCCCGGCGCCCATGGCGCTGGAACCCATGCCCGCATCGCAGGCGACGATGATTTTGCGCACGGTGCTCAGATCGCCGTCGACCGACGCTGGCGCCGCTGCGCCGCCTTTGGACTGCGATTTCATCTCTTGCATGCGGCGGGTCGCGGCTTCCAGATCGTCATCCTCTTTCACTTTGGAGGTTTTCAGCAGGAAAGCGGACACCACGAAGGAGACGGCAAAGGCTGCGCACACCGCCGCAATGTTGGCGAAGTAGGCGCCTTTCGGCGTCATCGCCAGCACCGCCAGGATCGAACCCGGGGAAGCTGGAGAAACCAGGCCGCCGTTCAGCATCGTCAGGGTGAATACGCCGGTCATGCCGCCCAGGATCACCGCCAGCAGCAGACGTGGATTCATCAGCACGTAAGGGAAGTAGATTTCGTGGATGCCGCCCAGGAAGTGAATGATCGCCGCACCGCCGGCGGATTGCTTGGCGCTGCCGCGGCCGAAGAACATGTAGGCCATCAGCACGCCCATGCCCGGGCCTGGGTTGGCTTCAATCAGGAAGAACACCGACTTGCCGGCTTCCGTGGCCTGCTGGATACCCAGCGGCGAGAAGATGCCGTGGTTGATGGCGTTGTTCAGGAACAGGATTTTCGCCGGTTCAACGAAGATGGACGCCAGTGGCAGCAGGTTGTTCTTCACCATCACGTGCACGCCCGCCGCCAGCAGCTTGGAGAGCACCTCCACCAGCGGCCCGATGCCCAGGAAGGCCAGGATCGCCAGCAGCATGCCGATGATGCCGGCGGAGAAGTTGTTCACCAGCATTTCAAAGCCGCTTTTGATCTTACCGTCCACCCAGCGGTCGAAATGCTTGATAGCCCAGCCACCCAGCGGGCCGGCGATCATCGAGCCGAGGAACATCGGCATGTCGGCACCGACGATGACGCCCATGGTGGTGATGGCACCCACGACGCCGCCGCGATCGCCGCCCACCAGCCGCCCGCCGGTATAACCGATCAGCAGCGGCAGCAGGTAGGTGATCATCGGGCCGACCAGCTTGGCTAAGGTTTCATTCGGCAGCCAGCCGGTTGGAATGAATAGCGCGGTGATAATCCCCCAGGCGATAAAGGCGCCGATGTTGGGCATCACCATGTTGCTCAGGAAGCGGCCAAAGTTTTGCACTTTAACCTTGATGTCTGGTGAAAACATAAAACACACCCCTATTGTTACGCGCTGACAATAGAGCGCGTGATTATTGTTGTGACGATCCAGCCGTGTTGCCGCTGTATGCGAAACGGACTCTATCACGCTGTTTTTGTCACGCGAACTTCACGAATTTTTTGTGATACAAGTCACATACAACACCCCAACAAACCCTCATTTATAGTGATAAAGATCACATTTATGGCGTGTAAAAAAAGCACAGTGAGAAAAAAGTCGCCACAAAACCCCCAATAAAGTGACTATGATCACATTTTTAAATTGGCGTTTTGTTTTTGAATTGTGACATTAGTCACAATTTATTTTTAGCTGCAGCGCCGATCGCAACGCTCTGTTTGATCTTCCCTGTGAGCACTCATCCCGCCGGGAACTAGCAAAGTGATGAATGAAAGAAAACTACATTGCCTAATGAATGGATTAATTGAAGTGTAGTACAGAAGCCTGCGCAATAAACCAGCAAGCTATTGGAAACGCTGAGGGGAAATAAAACAGGCCGGCAATGCCGGCCTGTTTCGCGCCTGGACGCGTTATTGCGTCACGCTTTGAATGGTCTTCTGCGCATTCATCAGGTTCTGCTGTTTGGCCACCAGATTCGACATCATGGTGTTGTACTGCGCCACCTGCTGCGCGGTGCGGAACTGCACGCCGTTGTTGTTGAAGCTGACCTGATTGCCCTGGCTCTGCAGGAAATCGCCGACCTGCACCAGATCCTGCACAAAGCTGGCGGTGGTCGGGATCGCCGGCATCAAGGCGTTGGCCGGTGCGGTGACGATTTTGTCATAGGCCTGGTTGTACACCGCCTTCAGATCGTCAGGCTGTTTCAGCGCCGCGTGGGCAGTATCCGCCTGCGACTTGGCGGACTGGATCTGCTGGCCCAGCAGGTTCAACGCCCCGACCGATTGCTGCAGCGCGTCGCGTTTGTTCAGGTAGTCCTGCGCGGTGCGGATCTGGTTAATCTGATCCAGCGCCGGGGTCAGGCTGGCGCCGACCGACTTGGACAACTGCTGCGAAAAGCCGACCAAAATCGCGTAATCACCGGCATAGTTGCCGAACTTCTGTTTCTGGTCTTCGCTCAGCGTGGGGATGTTCGCCCCGCTGCGCATCACGGTATTCTGTAAGTAATCGATAAATGCTTTGCGCTGTTCCGGCTCTTTATCGCCGCAGGCGGTCAATTGCATGACCACCAACAATGCCAATACCGGTGCCAACCAACGCGCGAAACCTCTGCTCTGGATCCCTACCGCCATGTGACATAACTCCTGTTATAAACCTGCTTTTTCATTGGACTCCGCCCCTTTTTCCGCACTCCGTGCGCCTATAAGAATAGATCAACTGGCGGCGTTCCGATACGCGATTCCGTTTGCGGTGAACATTGTCTCGGCCGGAGGCGGTTGAACATCGTGCGCAAAACGCACTGAGGTTCATTGCCGTCGGCGACCGGACGCTTCAATTTCCCCAAGTCGCCCCCCAAGTCGCCCCCCAAGTCGCCCCCCAAGTCGCCAGGCGACCTTGCCTTCGCACCCAGGAAACGGAAATAAAAAAGGCGCCCGCAGGCGCCTTTTCACAGCAGAGAATCGCTTACTGCAGTACGGAGATATCCGCCACCTGCAGGAACAGTTCGCGCAGCTTGCTCAGCAGCGTCAGGCGATTCACGCGCACTTCCGCATCGTCCGCCATTACCATCACGTTGTCGAAGAACGCATCCACCGGCTCACGCAGCGCGGCCAGTTCCACCAGCGCTTCCTGGTAGTTGCCCGCCGCGAAGTACGGCTGCAGCTTGTCGCGCAGCACCACCAGGTGAGTCGCCAGCTGGATCTCCGCCGCGTCCTTCAGCACCGAGGCGCGCACGCTGTCGTTCAGCGTTTCGGTAGACTTCGCCAGAATGTTGGAGACGCGTTTGTTGGCCGCAGCCAGCGCCGCCGCCTCGTCCAGCGTGCGGAAGTGGGATACCGCCTTGACGCGCGCGTCGAAGTCGGCCGGCTTGGTCGGACGGCGCGCCAACACCGCCTGAATGGTATCGACCGCGTGGCCTTCTTCCTGATACCAGGCGCGGAAGCGGCCCAGCATGAATTCCACCACCTCGTCGACTACCTTGGCATTGGTCAGCTTGCTGCCGTACAGGCGCACGGCCTCTTCGGTCAGTGTCTGCAGATCCAGCGGCAGGTTTTTCTCGACGATGATACGCAACACGCCCAGCGCGGCACGGCGCAGCGCAAACGGGTCTTTATCGCCCTTCGGATGCTGACCGATGCCGAAGATACCGGCCAGGGTGTCCATCTTGTCGGCGATCGCCAGGGAACAGGCCACCAGCGACTGCGGCAGCGCATCGCCGGCGTAGCGCGGCTGATACTGCTCGTTCAGCGCAACGGCGACGTCTTCCGCCTCACCGTCGTGGCGCGCGTAGTGCATGCCCATCACGCCCTGGGTGTCGGTGAATTCGAACACCATGTTGGTCATCAGGTCGCACTTCGACAGCAGGCCCGCGCGGGTGGCGTGGTTGACGTCAGCGCCGATCTGGCCGGCAACCCAGCCCGCCAGCGCCTGAATGCGGTCGGTCTTGTCGCGCAGGGTGCCCAGCTGCTGTTGGAACAGCACGGTTTCCAGGCGCGGCAGGTTGTCTTCCAGACGCTTCTTGCGGTCGGTGTTGAAGAAGAACTCGGCGTCGGCCAGACGCGGACGCACCACCTTCTCGTTACCGGAGATGATCTGCTGCGGGTCTTTCGACTCGATGTTGGCTACGAAGATAAAGTTCGGCAGCAGTTTGCCCGCAGCGTCGTACACCGGGAAATACTTCTGGTCGCCCTTCATGGTGTACACCAGCGCTTCCGCCGGCACCGCCAGGAATTTCTCTTCGAATTTGGCGGTCAGCACCACCGGCCATTCCACCAGCGAAGCCACTTCTTCCAGCAGGCTTTCACTCAGATCGGCCTTGCCGCCAATCTTCTGCGCCGCCAGTTCGGCATCGCGCTTGATGAGGGCTTTACGCGCTTCGTAGTCGGCGACCACTTTGCCGCGCTCCAGCAGGATCTGCGGGTATTGGTCGGCATTGTCGAGGGTGAACTCGGCTTCGCCCATGAAGCGGTGGCCGCGCACGGTGCGCGCGGATTCGATGCCCAGCACGGTGCCTGGGATCAGATCGGCGCCCAGCAGCATCGTGACGGTATGTACCGGACGCACGAACTGCACGTCGGAGTCGCCCCAACGCATCAGTTTCGGGATCGGCAGCTTGCCGAGCGCGGTGCTGACCATGCCGGCCAGCAGTTGTTGCGCCGACTGGCCTTTAACGTGGGCGCGGTACATCAACCACTCGCCCTTGTCGGTCACCAGGCGTTCAGCCTGATCGACGGTGATGCCGCAGCCGCGCGCCCAGCCTTCGGCCGCTTTGCTCGGTTTACCTTCGGCGTCGAACGCCTGGGCGATCGCCGGGCCGCGTTTTTCAATTTCGCGATCGGCCTGTGCCGCGCTCAGGTTGGCCACTTTCAGCGCCAGGCGGCGCGGTGCGGCGAACCAGCTCACGTCACCGTGTTCCAGGCCGGCGTTGTCCAGCTCGGCGGTGAAGTTGGCGGCGAAAGATTCCGCCAGGGAACGAAGCGCCTTCGGCGGCAGCTCTTCCGTGCCGATTTCCACCAGGAAAGTCTGTTGAGTCATGGCTGCCTCTTAGTTCTCGTTCTTCTTGTTGCACATCGGGAAGCCCAGCGCTTCGCGGGAAGCGTAGTAGGCTTCGGCAACGGCTTTGGTCAGCGTGCGGATGCGCAGAATGTAGCGTTGGCGCTCGGTTACCGAAATCGCCTTGCGCGCGTCCAGCAGGTTAAAGGTATGGCCCGCCTTCAGGATGCGTTCGTAGGCCGGCAGCGGCAGCGGCTTTTCCAGCGCCAGCAGCGATTGAGCTTCTTTCTCGTACTGCTCGAAGCAGGAGAACAGGAAGTCGACGTCGGCGTATTCGAAGTTGTAGGTGGATTGCTCCACTTCGTTCTGGTGGAACACGTCGCCGTAGGTGGTGACGCCCAGCGGGCCGTTGCTCCACACCAGATCGTATACGCTGTCCACGCCCTGGATATACATCGCCAGACGCTCCAGACCATAGGTGATCTCGCCGGTTACCGGCTTGCACTCCAGGCCGCCGACCTGCTGGAAGTAGGTGAACTGCGTCACTTCCATGCCGTTCAGCCACACTTCCCAACCCAGGCCCCAGGCGCCAAGCGTCGGGTTTTCCCAGTTGTCTTCCACGAAGCGAATGTCGTGGATGGTCGGATCCAGACCCAGCTCTTTCAGCGAGCCCAGGTAGAGTTCCTGAATGTTGTCCGGCGATGGCTTAATCACCACCTGGAACTGGTAGTAGTGCTGCAGACGGTTCGGGTTTTCGCCGTAGCGGCCGTCGGTCGGGCGACGGGATGGCTGCACATAGGCGGTCGCCATCGGCTCCGGCCCCAGTGCGCGCAGGCACGTCATCGGGTGTGAGGTTCCCGCGCCGACTTCCATGTCCAATGGTTGAACGATGGTGCAGCCCTGGCGCGCCCAATAATCCTGCAGTGTCAGGATCAGGCCCTGGAAGGTCTTGGTATCAAACTTTTGCATGTTGAATTCGCACGCGATACAAGTGGATTTAGATGGAATGCGCCAGTATACCCTTTGACCGTAAGATATACAGCCAGAATCCGGCAACAAGTGCGAATCGGGGTGAGAAGCGCTGGATTTTCACGCGGCGGGCACCGAGGGAAGGACAACGCGCCGGCCGGTCGCCTCGCCGTTCAGAAAGACACACCCGGCAAAAACATTAGAGTATCTAAACAAAAGTATCACTCACCGCCGTTTAAATAGTCAATTAGCTGAACGCTATTTCTCCCCTCGCCGGTCAAATTCAGGCTGATTTCCGTGCGTGTATCTTTATATTTGCCACGAGATAAAGTTGCGACAATGTTATTTTTGTTAATTTTATCAACTAAAAAACTCCCCTCATCGAGAGATAATGTGATCAAGTGCCAGATTATTTCTTATTATCGTGAACAATAAGGCGATATCACGCGGCGTGCCGACGGTCGGGGCATGGGAGGAACGGCCAGGGATGAAAGACGGCGCTAACGGGCCACAGAAACAAATTGACAGTTAATCTTTGGTTATACAATAATAAATAAAATTTTCCCTGGTGTTGGCCAAGTGGCTACCTGATCCTTTCATAGGATCAGTTTTTTTTTGTATTTCCGCCAACGTCATTGCGGCCCGCATAATTCACCCCAGGCCGCCTTCCTCATAAATCCCTTATCAGACCTTATGACTATCCTGCGCCCTTGAGCGCGCCGATGGCCAATTCAAAAACGCGCGCTGACGCCGACGTTATACATAAACTGCTCGCCGCTGCTCAGCCCGCCGGTTTGCGAAACGGTGGCGAAGGCCGATACCCTGTCCGTCAACGGCATGTTGGCCCCCAGCGTGACATCCACCCAGTTTTTGTCCTGGCCCGCACTGTCGCGGGTAAACGAGGTTTGCGTCGATTTCAGGCCGCCGCCGGCGCGGTAGACGTCGTCGCCGAACTGATGCTGATAACTCACTTCCGCATAAGGGTTAAACACGCCGAATTGCGTATCCAGCCGCCAGCCCAGCGCGCCGATCTGCGAGTGATAGGTTTGATCGTTGAAGCGCATGGCGGTGCTGTCATCGCCGTCTTCACCGTAGCCGGAAACGCGGCTGTAATCCCAGGCGAACTGCGCCACCGGCCCGGTGGTCAGGTAAGAGGCGATCGGGAAGTCATAGCCGGCGGTCACGCGCGCGCCCCACTGCTTGCCGGTGGTCGACCCGGTTTCGGTACGCGTCAGCGGCCCCAGCCGCATGCTGCGGCGGATGTCGTCATAGTCCATCGTCGCATAGTGCAGATCGGCGTTGACCCAGCCCTGCTCGAATAGCGCCAGCGAACTGAAGGCTGACAGCAGCAGCCCACGCGCCTTGTAATCAAAACGGCTGGAAGGATGCTGATCGTCGTTGGAACCGGCGATCAACGCACCGATCAACCAGCTGTCGGTCAGTTGATAGTCCACGCCGACGGTCAGGTTGTGGGTGGTGGCGTTGCCGTCCCCCGCCGCCCGATTATCGGCATAGTCGTAGTGCTGGCCGGCGTAGCCGCCGAACACGCCCAGCGAGCCCTGCGGGTTGTCGCCGTTGCGCAGCTGCTGGAAACGGCTGTCGAGCGTGGCGCGGCTGTCACGCGCCATCGCCGCCGTCGCCTGATTCAGCGCCACCACCTGCGCCGGGCCATCCAACACCGCCTGAATATAATCCGCAATCAGCAGGTGCGCCTGCGGGCTGGGGTGGAAATGGTCTGAGAACAGATAGGACTGGCCGGCGTCGAAGCCGGGCATGTCGGAACGGCAAACCGCCGAGGAAACGCCCGCCGGGCAAGCCATGCCGGCCGTGTTGGCGAAGCCGAACTGCGCCGGATTGGCGATCGCTTCGGCGAACAGCTTGTTGACGTCCACCCGCACGATATTGCCGCCCCCCTGCGCCAGCAGACGGTCTTCACTTTGATTATAGAAATCGGTCAGCTGAGCGGCCTGCGCGCTCAGGCTGTCATACGCCGCGATAAGCTGCGCGGCGATCGCCTGCTGCACCTGAGGAATGGCGCTGCCCTGCTTCGCCGCGGCGGCCAACGCCGCGTGGATCGCCTGCGTGCGCGAAGCGTTGTCCGGGGTAGCCACCGAATTAAGCGTGGCATAGGCCGCCTGGATCGCCGCCCCCTGTACCGGCGGCAGCGCCTGCTGAATGATCAGTTCCATCAGCTGCGGCGTGGAGCCGATGTTCGGCACCGTCGGCACGATCACCGTGCCGGTACCGGCGTTCAGCAGCGAATGCACCTGCGCGGCGGCGGCCGCGGCACTGTTATAGGCCACGCCGGGCGCGGTAGCGGCATTCAGCGCCGCCGCCGCCAAATCGTTACCGCCGATCCAGTGAATATACAAACCGTCGCCATCGGCCTGGCCGTTAACCCGATTCAGGTAGCGCTGCACCTGATCCTGGGTGTTGTCGACCGGGTTCAGGCCCGGCACCGCCACGGCGCCGCCGGCGGCGTAGTTTTCACCGCCGTTGTCCGAGGCCACCAGCGCCGCGCCGATGCGTTGCGCCAACGCTTCGTCGTACAGCAGATGCTGACTGCCGTCATAGGTGAACCGGCCGTTGTTGCCGGTATCGCTCAGGCTATCGCCAAAGACGTACAGTTGATCGTACGCCTGAGCCGGAAGGGTCATACTGCAAAGCAACGCCACTGCAAGCGCCGCCGGGCGGGGCATGCACGTTATTTTTAGAGGCATGAATCGACTCCTGAGAGCCTGCAAATGAAGGCAATGTCGTTTTTATCGTTGGCCGGTTTTCCACCGGCCATGTAGTAACTATTGTCGGCTTTTTCACCACGTCAAGCGGGCTGATGACAAAACAATCAGAGGCTTGCCAAGTTCGGCGCTTCGAGCGATGATTACTGTTCATAAACACAGCATAAGGACAGTCAGGATGGCAGACGAACGTTGCGGTTGGGTGACGGCCGATCCGTTGTATCTCGAGTATCACGACAAGGAATGGGGCGTGCCCACCACCGACGCGCGCGAGCTGTTTGAAATGCTGTGCCTGGAGGGGCAGCAGGCCGGCCTTTCCTGGATCACCGTCCTGAAAAAGCGCGAGAATTACCGGCGTGCTTTCCATGGTTTCGATCCGCAGCGGGTCGCCGCCATGACCGAGCAGGACGTGGAAAACCTGCTGCAGGACAGCGGCATCATCCGCCACCGCGGCAAGATAGAAGCCATCATCACCAACGCCAAAGCCTATCTGGCGATGGAGGCGTCCGGCGAGAATTTCGTTACCTTCATCTGGGACTTCGTCGGCGGCCGGCCGCAGCTCAACCGCTGGCAGGCGCTGAGCCAGGTGCCGGCTAAAACCGAGCAGTCCGACGCCATGTCCAAAGCGTTGAAAAAGCGCGGCTTCAAGTTTATCGGCTCCACGATCTGTTACGCCTTCATGCAGGCCAGCGGGCTGGTGAACGATCATCTCACGGGGTGCATGTGCTACCCAAAGCCACGGTGATCCGCCCCTGTGGCCCAGAGGATATCGAACGGCTGATGGCGCTGTGGCTGCCCAGCACCATCGCCGCCCATCCGTTCGTGGCGGAAAAATACTGGCATGAGAGCGCCGCACTGGTGCGGGAAAACTACCTGCCGCGCGCGCAAAGCTGGGCCTGCTGGCATAACGACGAGATCGTCGGCTTTATCAGCGTGCTGGACGAGCAGTTCATCGGCGCGCTGTTCGTCGATCGGGCGTATCACGGCCGCGGCGTCGCCCAGGCGCTGATGACGCACGTGCAGCAGCGCTACCGCCGGCTCAGCCTGGAGGTGTATCAGCAGAACCTGCGAGCCTGCGCGTTCTACCACAAGCACGGTTTTCAGGTGACGCAACGTCTGTTTAACGACGAAACCCAAGCCTATACGCTGATCATGAACTGGCCGGCAATCGAGAATTCAACCGGTTACGGTTAAAAAAGGCGCATTCGCGCCCTGGCGGCGCGCAATTAGGAATCCGCTGCATGGCGCCGCCCGGCGTTTTATCGCATAACTCCCCCAGCACTTACCCGCGCTCATCATTTGTCACGTTTTTCTCCGGAACTGCCGGCGAGCCAACGCGTCATAGTAGCGCGGTGATACGGGCCCCACCTGCGTCGCCTACTTTTTGCGCCCCCGTGTTGGGCCGGCGCGTACAGAATTGATGCCATTAAGGACAAGAACATGAAAAAACGCATTGCAATTATTGCCGGCGCAGTGAGCGTCGCGCTCACGCTGTCGGCCTGTACCACCAACCCTTACACCGGCGAATCCGAAGTCGGTAAATCCGGCATCGGCGCGGGCCTCGGTGCCGCACTGGGCGCCGGCGTCGGCGTGCTGTCCTCTTCCAAGAAAGATCGCGGCAAGGGCGCGCTGATCGGCGCAGCGGCCGGTGCAGCCCTCGGCGGCGGCGCAGGCTATTACATGGACGTGCAGGAAGCCAAACTGCGCGACAAGATGAAAGGTACCGGCGTCAGCGTCACCCGCCAGGGCGACAACATCGTGCTGAACATGCCGAATAATGTGACCTTCGACAGCAGCAGCGCCACGCTCAAACCGGCGGGCGCCAACACCCTGACCGGCGTCGCCATGGTGCTGAAAGAGTATCCGAAAACCGCGGTCAACGTGGTCGGCTACACCGACAGCACCGGCTCCCGCTCGCTCAACATGAACCTGTCGCAGCAGCGCGCCGACGGCGTAGCCAGCGCGCTGATCACCCAGGGCGTGGCGGCGAACCGTATCCGCACCACCGGTGCCGGCCCGGACAACCCGATCGCCTCCAACAGCACCGCGGAAGGCAAGGCGCAAAACCGCCGCGTCGAGATCACCCTCAGCCCGCTGCAGTAATCCCGTGCGGGGCGCCACCGGTGCCCCGCCGCTTCCTCCCGACTTTCTCCTTATCCTTCAATATTCCCGCTCGCACATCGGGTATGGTAGTCTCCTTGGCAATTAACCGCAGGAGGGATCGGCTGTGAGCACAGGCAAGGCAACGCGCACCTCAGGACGCGCCACCATCAGCGATGTGGCCAGCATCGCCAAAACCGGCAAGACCAGCGTATCGCGCTATCTGAATGGTGAACAGCACCTGCTTTCCGACGATCTCAAACAGCGCATCGAACAGGCTATCCAGCAGCTCGACTACCGGCCAAGCCAGATGGCGCGCAGCCTGAAGGGCGGCCAGACCCGCCTGATCGGCCTGATCCTCGCCGATATCACCAACCCCTATTCGGTGGACGTGATGCGCGGCATCGAGGCCGCCTGCCGTCAACACGGTTTTACCCTGCTGGTGTGTAACACCAACAACGAAGTCAATCAGGAACAGCACTACCTGCAGCTGCTCAGCAGTTACCGGGTAGAAGGCATCGTGGTCAACGCGGTCGGCATGCGCGAGGAAGCATTATCCACGCTGCAACAGTCGATGCTGCCCATGGTGCTGATCGATCGAAAAATCCCCGACTTCGCCTGCGACGTGGTGGGCCTGAACAACCGCGAAGCCGCCACCGTCGCCACCGAACACCTGCTGCAACAAGGTTTCGAAGCGATCCTGTTCCTCAGCGAGCCGCTCGGTACGGTTAATACCCGTCTCGAACGCCTGCACGCTTTCAGACATACCATGGCGCAGCACCCCGCGCTGTTGGCGGAGCAGGCCGAAACGCCGCTCAACGATCGGCAGAAGCTGGAGCAGGTGCTGAGCGATTTCAGCGGCCGCCATCGCGGCATGCGCAAAGCGGTGATCTCCGCCAACGGCGCCCTGACGCTGCAGGTAGCGCGCGCCATGCGTCGGCTCGGCATCCAGTGGGGCAACGACATCGGCCTGCTGGGCTTTGACGAGCTGGAGTGGGCGGAGCTGGCGGGCGTCGGCATCACCACGCTGAAACAACCTACCTACCAAATGGGACACGCGGCGCTGGAGCGGCTGGTGCAGCGCATTCAGGGCCTGGCCACCCCCAGCGGCGAGCAGATGTTCTCCGGCGAGCTGATCGTCCGCGGCTCCACCACCCGCTAATCCACCTTCTCCGGGGCCGTTGACCGCCCCGCCTCTATCTGAATCGGCTGTTTTTTGCTCAGCTTCGTGATTGCGATCATATTTTTACACTCTGTCGCTTTTCGCTGGAACCGGTTCCATTTAACGTACCGGTAACAGCAGCGGCGGCGACAATGCCGCCTCAGGAGTCAAAATGAAAACAGAAATCATCGTGGTCACCGGCGCCTACGGCACCGATACCGTCAAACAACACGGCGGCCAGCGCGCGCTGTTGCCCATCATCGCCGGCGCGGGCGCCGACGGAGTGGAGATCCGCCGCGAACTGTTCACCGCCGGTGAACTGGACAGCCTGCCGGCGCTGGCGCAAGAGATCGATCGCCAGCAGCTGTTCGCCGTCTATTCCGCCCCTGAGGCGCTGTTCACACCGCAACATACGCTGAACCCCAACCTGTCGGCGCTGCTGGCGGAAGCGCAGGCGCTGAACGCGCGCCAGCTGAAGCTCTCCCTCGGCCATTTCCGCCCCGGCTTTGATTTTACCGAGTTGAAAGTGGCGCTGGAGCAACACCCGGTCAAGCTGGTGGTCGAGAACGACCAAACGCCGGACTGCGGCATTTTGTCGATGCTGAACGCCTTTTTCCACGCCGCGGAAGATAGCCACCTGCCGGTCAGCATGACCTTCGATATGGCCAACTGGCTGTGGGTGGGGCAAGACGCCTTCGCCGCCGCCGAACGCCTGGCCCGCCACGTCGGTTACGTGCACGTCAAAGCCGCCACCCAAGGCCCGCGCGGCTGGCGCGCCATCGCGCTGGACGAGACCGACGGCAGCTGGCGCGACCTGTTGGCCCGCCTGCCGCACGATGCGCCGCGCGGTATCGAATTCCCGTTGCAGGGCGATGACCTGGAAGCCGTCACCCGCCATTACGTCAATATCTTGCGTGCGGAGTAACCCCATGATGACAACGTTAACGGCAACGACGGCGCAGCAGGCGCCCCTGGATGTGGTCACGCTGGGTGAAGCCATGGCGATGTTCGTGGCGGCACAAACCGGCGATCTGGCGGAGGTGGAAACCTTCACCAAACGCATCGCCGGCGCCGAACTGAACGTGGCGATCGGCCTGGCGCGTCTGGGTATGAACGTCGGCTGGGTCAGCCGCGTCGGCAACGATTCGTTCGGGCGCTTCACCCTGCAGCAGTTGAAAAAAGAAGGCATCAATTACCGGCAGGTGACGGTCGACGGCCACTACCCCACCGGTTTTCAGGTGAAATCCAAAACCACCGATGGTACCGATCCCAGTGTGGAGTATTTCCGCAAGGGCTCGGCGGCCAGCCACCTGTCGATTGCCGATTTCAACCGCGAGTATTTCGGTTCCGCGCGCCACCTGCACCTGAGCGGCGTGGCGGCGGCGCTGTCCAGCGAGTCGCTGGCGCTGTGCCACCATGCGGCGCGCGAGATGCGTGCCATGGGTAAAACCATTTCGTTCGATCCCAATCTGCGCCCGGTGCTGTGGCCCAGCCGCGAGGTGATGATCGAGCAGCTGAACCAGCTGGCGTTCGCCGCCGACTGGGTTCTGCCGGGGTTGAAAGAGGGACAGATCCTCACCGGCCAGTCGACGCCGGAAGGCATCGCCGATTTCTATCTGGAGCGCGGCGTGCAGGCGGTGATCATCAAAACCGGCCCGGACGGCGCCTGGTTTAAAACCGCCGCCGGCGATAAGGCGGCAGTGGCCGCGGTCAAGGTCGACAACGTAGTGGATACCGTCGGCGCCGGTGACGGCTTTGCCGTCGGCACCCTCAGCGCCCTGCTGGAAGGCAAAACGCTAATACAGGCGGTGCAGCGCGGCAACAAAATCGGCTCGCTGGCGATCCAGGCCATCGGCGACAGCGAAGGCCTGCCGACCCGTGCGGCGCTGGCCGAATAACAATAAAAAAAACGACTTCTCCGCATGACGTCAGCCTCTGGCCCTACAACCGGGACGCGTCGGGAGAGCATCTGCCCCTTCGTCTTTCACGCCCAGCGTGCCGGGCGAAGGGGATGCAACACCACTGAAGGATACTGAACATGAACAAAGCGACTGTCGCGGCCAAACGCTGGTGGTACATCATGCCCATCGTGTTTATCACCTACAGCCTGGCCTATCTCGATCGCGCCAACTTCAGCTTCGCCTCTGCCGCCGGTATCAATGAAGATCTCGGCATCACCAAAGGCATGGCCTCGCTGCTGGGCGCGCTGTTTTTCCTCGGTTATTTCTTCTTCCAAATTCCCGGCGCTATCTACGCCGAACGTCGCAGCGTCAAAAAACTGATCTTCTGGTGCCTGATCCTGTGGGGCGGCTGCGCCTCGTTGACCGGCGTGGTCAGCAATATTCCGATGTTGGCCGCCATCCGCTTTATCCTGGGTGTGGTGGAAGCGGCGGTGATGCCGGCGATGCTGATCTACATCAGCAACTGGTTCACCAAATCGGAGCGGTCACGCGCCAATACCTTCCTGATCCTCGGCAACCCGGTGACGGTGCTGTGGATGTCGGTGGTATCCGGTTACCTGATCCACGCCTTCGGCTGGCGTGAAATGTTCATCATCGAGGGCATTCCGGCGGTTATCTGGGCGTTCTGCTGGTGGGTGCTGGCGAAAGACAAACCGGCGCAGGCCGGCTGGCTGAGCGCCGATGAGAAACAGGCGCTGCAGCAGCAGCTGGACGAAGAGCAAAAAGGCATCAAGGCCGTGCGCAACTACGGCGAAGCTTTCCGCTCACGCAACGTGATCCTGCTGTGCGTGCAGTACTTCGCCTGGAGCATCGGCGTGTACGGCTTCGTGCTGTGGCTGCCTTCCATCCTGCGCAGCGGCATGCAGATGGGCATGGTGGAAGCCGGCTGGCTGTCGGCGGTGCCTTACCTGGCGGCAACCATCGCCATGATCGTGGTCTCCTGGGCGTCGGACAAAATGCAAAACCGCAAGCTGTTCGTCTGGCCGCTGCTGCTGATCGGCGCGCTGGCGTTCTTCGGTTCTTACGCCGTCGGCGCCAACCACTTCTGGATCTCCTACGGTCTGCTGGTGGTCGCCGGCGCCGCGATGTACGCCCCCTACGGGCCGTTCTTCGCCATCATTCCGGAAATGCTGCCGAAAAACGTTGCCGGGGGCGCCATGGCGCTGATCAACAGCATGGGCGCGCTGGGTTCGTTCTTCGGTTCGTGGTTCGTCGGCTATCTGAATGGCGCCACCGGCAGCCCGGCGGCTTCCTACATGTTCATGGCCATCGCACTGGTGGTGGCGGTGGTGCTGACGCTGATCGTCAAGCCCGCCCGCAACGAGATCCAGCCGCAATTGGCTTGATCCAGTTATACTTTTTATCTGTTAACCCAACCGGGGGGGCACCATGCCCCCTTTGGCCCAGCTGGAGTTCGTGATGAAGCCTTCTATCGTATTGTACAAAAGCCTGCCCGCCGATCTGCGTGAACGCTTGGAACAGCACTTCACCGTGCACGCCTTCAACGGCCTGCAGCCGGAGAACCGCGACGAACTGCGCCAGGCGTTGCAGCAGGCCGAAGGGATCATCGGTTCCGGCGGTAAAATTGACGAAGCCTTCCTGCAGCAGGCGCCCAAACTGCGCGCGGCCTCGACCGTTTCCGTCGGCTACGACAACTTCGACGTCGAGGCGCTCAACGCCCATAACGTGCTGTTGATGCACACCCCGACGGTGTTGACCGAAACCGTCGCCGACACCATCATGAGCCTGGTGCTGGCGACCGCGCGCCGGGTGGTGGAAGTGGCGGAGCGGGTGAAGGCCGGCGAATGGCGCGGCAGCATCGGGCCGGACTGGTTCGGCGTCGACGTGCACCACAAAACCATCGGCATCCTCGGCATGGGCCGCATCGGCCTGGCGCTGGCGCAGCGCGCGCACTTCGGCTTCGGCATGCCGGTGCTCTACAACGCCCGCCGCACGCACGAAGAGGCGGAGCAACGCTTCAACGCCCGTCGCTGCGATCTGGATACCCTGCTGGCCGAGTCGGATTTCGTTTGCATCACGCTGCCGCTGACCGAACAAACCTTCCACATGATCGGCCGCGAACAGCTGGCGAAAATGAAGAAAAGCGGCATTCTGATCAACGCCGGCCGCGGGCCGGTAGTGGATGAGCAGGCGCTGATCGAAGCGCTGCAAAACGGCGTGATCCACGCCGCCGGGTTGGATGTGTTCGAGAAAGAGCCGCTGCCGGCCAACTCGCCGCTGCTCAGCATGCCGAACGTGGTGGCGTTGCCGCACATCGGCTCCGCCACCCATGAAACGCGCTACGGCATGGCCGCCTGCGCGGTGGATAATTTGATCGCCGCGTTGACCGGCACGGTGAAAGAAAACTGCGTCAACCCGCAGCTGTTGCGGAAATAACTCAGCGCGGCCGGTGGTCTGAGGATAACCGGCCGTGTTGCTCTTCCTGCTGCGGCGCGAACAGCGCCTGCAGCTGATGTTCTTCGGCGAAGTGCTGCAATTCGGCATCCTGAATTGCCTGAACGATCTCTTCTCGCCAGTTTTTGTCCGTCATCGCTAACCTCCTTTGATGTTCACCGTTTAATCTGCCGCAGCGCGCGCACAAAGCCAAGCCGAATCAATCCGAAAACGCTCCGCCCTTCCTCTCCTCCTCGAAAAACCCTCGCAGGGAGGAGGCCATTTTTCCGTCGTTTGCCACACTGGGCGCTACCCTGCGAGAAAAACGCTTCCTGCCGCGCGTAAGGAGAGCCATGAAACTGTTACCCCTGCCCTTATTGATGCTGCTGTCGCCTTCGGCGCTGGCCAGCTGGACACTGCCGGGTTTCCCGGCCTTCGACGAAACGGCCGCCGGGCTGTTCACCAGCCAGGCCACGCTGCCCAAAGGCCAGCTGCCGCTGCGCCTGTATCAGGATAACCGCTGCTGGCAACCGGCGGAGGCGGTAAAACTTAACCAGACGCTGTCGCTGCACCCCTGCGACGCCAACCCGCCGGTCAGCTGGCGGCAGTTCCGCGCCGGCGACTATCAGGTGCGCGTCGATACGCGCAGCGGCACGCCGACGCTGCAGCTCAGCCTGGGCAGCGTGCCGGAAAGCGCCGCCGTTGCCGTCCGCAGCTGCCCGCGCTGGGACGGTAAGCCGGTCACGGTCGACGTCACCTCCACCTTCACCGAAGGCGAAACGCTGCGCGATTTCTATTCCGGCCAAACGGCGCAGGTGAGCCAGGGAAAAATCACGCTGCAGCCCGCCCCCGCCAGCGGCGGCCTGTTGCTGCTGGAATCCGCCGCCACGGCGAAACCGGCGGCGTTCAGCTGGCATAACGCCACGGTCTACTTCGTGCTGACCGATCGCTTTGAGAACGGCAATCCGGCCAATGACCACAGCTACGGGCGCCGCAGCGACGGCCTGCAGGAAATAGGCACCTTTCACGGCGGCGATCTGGCCGGCCTGACGCAGAAGCTGGATTATCTGCAGCAGCTCGGTGTCAACGCCTTGTGGATCAGCTCGCCGCTGGAGCAGATCCACGGCTGGGTCGGCGGCGGCACCCAAGGTGATTTCCCGCATTACGCCTATCACGGCTATTACGCGCTGGACTGGACTCGCCTCGACGCCAACATGGGCACCGAACAGGAGCTGCGCACGCTGGTCGAGCAGGCGCATCGCCGCGGCATTCGCATTCTGTTCGACGTGGTGGTGAACCACGTCGGCTACGCCACGCTGGCGGATATGCAGACGTTCCACTTCGGCTCGCTGTATCTGCAAGGCGCAGAGGTGGAGAAAACCCTGGGGAAAAACTGGAACGACTGGCGCCCCGGGCCAGGGCAAAACTGGCACAGCTTCAACGACTACATCAACTTCAGCGACAAGGCGGGCTGGCGCCCATGGTGGGGGAAAAATTGGATCCGCACCGACATCGGCGACTATGACGCGCCGGGCTATGACGATCTGACGATGTCACTGGCCTTCCTGCCGGATATCAAAACCGAAGCGCCCGGCGCCAGCGGCCTGCCGCTGTTCTATCGCCACAAACCCGACACCGCCGCGCGCGACATGCCCGGCGCCACCCCCCGCGATTACCTGACCGTCTGGCTCAGCCAGTGGGTGCGCGATTACGGCATCGACGGTTTTCGCGTCGATACCGCCAAGCACGTGGAAAAACCGACGCTGGCGCTGTTGAAACAGCGCGCCACGGCGGCATTGGCGGCATGGAAAGCGGAGCATCCGCAGCAGGCGTTGGATGATGCGCCGTTTTGGATGACTGGCGAGGCCTGGGGCCACGGGGTGATGAAAAGCGACTATTACCAAAACGGCTTCGACGCGATGATCAACTTCGATTTCCAGGACCAGGCGTCGCAGGCGCTGGGCTGCTTTGCTGACATCGATGCCACCTACCGGCAGATGGCCGAGCGGCTGCAGGATTTCAACGTGCTGAGCTATCTCTCTTCACACGACACCCGGCTGTTCTTCGCCAGCGACGCCAAAGGCTCGCTGCCTCGCCAACAGCGGGCGGCGAACCTGCTGTTGCTGGCGCCGGGCGCGGTGCAGATTTACTACGGCGATGAAAGCGGCCGCCCGCTCGGCCCAACCGGTTCCGATCCGCTGCAGGGTACCCGCTCCGACATGAACTGGCGTGAGTTACAGGGGGAAAAAGCCCCGTTGCTGGCCCACTGGCAACGGTTAGGGCAGTTCCGCGCTCGCCACCCGGCGATCGGCGGCGGCGTGCAAACCCCGCAGGCGCACGCCGCCTATTACGCCTTCAGCCGCCGGCTCGGCGACGATAAGGTGATGGTGGTGTGGGCCGGCGAACGGTCACAATAATCCAGCGTAATATGCTGCTAATCGGCCAATGAGCGAAGTTTGTGCCCATTGGCCGATTTGTCGGCCGCATTGCAGCGGGATTTGTCTGGCGGTATGGTGGGTGATTACCTGCTAAGAAACAGTACTGCTGCACCTATGACTTTCTCACTTTTCGGCGAAAAATTTACCCGTTATGCGGGCATTACCCGTTTGATGGACGACCTGAACGAAGGCCTGCGCACCCCCGGTGCCATCATGCTCGGCGGCGGCAATCCGGCGCAGATCCCAGAGATGGAAGCCTACTTCAAACAGCTGTGCCAGGAGATGCTCGACCAGGGCAAACTGACCGAGGCGCTGTGCAACTACGACGGCCCGCAAGGCAAAGACGCGCTGCTGAAAGCGCTGGCCAATCTGCTGCGCGACGAGCTCGGCTGGGAGATTTCGCCACAGAATATTGCACTGACTAACGGCAGCCAAAGCGCGTTTTTCTACTTGTTCAACCTGTTCGCCGGCCGCTACGCCGACGGTTCGCGCCGCCGCGTGCTGTTCCCATTGGCGCCGGAATATATCGGCTATGCCGACGCCGGGCTGGACGAAGGGCTGTTCGTCTCCGCCAAACCGAACATCGAGCTGCTGCCGGACGGCCAGTTCAAGTATCACGTCGATTTCGAACATCTCACCATCGGCGATGACATCGGCATGATCTGCGTTTCACGGCCGACCAACCCGACCGGCAACGTGATCACCGACGAAGAGCTGATGAAGCTCGACCTGCTGGCGCAGCAGCGTGATATTCCGCTGGTGATCGACAACGCCTACGGCGTGCCGTTCCCCGGCATCATCTTCAGCGACGCCACGCCGCTGTGGAACCCGAACACCATCCTGTGCATGAGCCTGTCCAAGCTCGGCCTGCCGGGCTCGCGCTGCGGCATCGTGATCGCCGACGAGAAGGTGATCACCGCGCTAACCAACATGAACGGCATCATCAGCCTGTCGCCAGGCAGCATGGGGCCGGCGATGGCGACGGAAATGATCGCGCGCGGCGATCTGCTGCGCCTGTCGAACGAGGTCATTCGCCCGTTCTACAAACAGCGCGTCGAGCACACCATCGAGATTATTCGCCGCTACCTGTCGCCGGAGCGCTGCCTGATCCACAAACCGGAAGGGGCTATCTTCCTCTGGCTGTGGTTCAAGGATCTGCCGATCACCACCGAAGTGCTGTATCAGCGCCTGAAAAAGCGCGGCGTGCTGATGGTGCCGGGCCACTACTTCTTCCCGGGGTTGGAGCATGAATGGCCGCATACCCACCAGTGCATGCGCATGAACTACGTGCCCGATCCGGAGAAAATCGAGCGCGGCGTGGCTATTCTGGCGGAAGAGATCGAGCGCGCACATCAGAAAGGTTAACGCCGACTGATTGAAAATTGACCGACAAAGATATACGATGCATATATCGTATATCTTTTTTTGGAGGGCCAACGATGACTCGCATCGTGATCGATTTACCTGAAGAAGACCTGCGGCAGCTCGATAATCTGAAAAATATCCGCCACGTTCCGCGGGCCGAGATCATTCGTCAAGCAGTCTCCCGCTATCTGACGGAGAACCACGTGGAAGATCCCAGCAACGCTTTCGGGCTCTGGTCCGGGGCGATGGGAGATGGCGTGGAGTACGAAAATCGTCAGCGCGAGGAGTGGGAATAATGGTGGCTCAACGGGCGTTATTCGACACCAATATCCTGATCGATTATCTCAACGGCATTCCTCAAGCCAGGGACGTTCTGGTCGAGTATCACATCAATCCGGCCATCAGCGCCATCACCTGGATGGAAGTGATGGTAGGTGCTAAAAAACAGGGTCCGGCACTGGAGCTGAAAACACGTCAGTTTTTAGGGCAATTTCTGCTGCTGCCTATTACCGATGAAGTCGCTGAACGCGCCGTAGAACTGCGCCACTCACAGCATGTGAAACTGCCAGACGCCATTATCTGGGCCACAGCGCAGGTGGGATTCCGGATGCTCATCTCCCGCAACCCCAAAGATTTCGGCACTGACAATGGCGTGTTGATGCCTTATCGGCTGTAGACGATCCGCACTACAGCGTCCAGAACAGCACCGCCAGCAGCTGCGGCGACATGATGCGCAGGAACATCGCCAACGGATACACGGTGGCGTAAGACAGCGCGGCGGCGCCGCTGGTGGGATGCAGACCGTTGGCGAAGGCCAGCGCCGGCGGATCGGTCATCGATCCCGCCAGCATGCCGGACAGCGTCAGGTAGTTCATCTTGCCCACCGTGCGTGCCAGAATACCGACGCTCAGCAGCGGAATGGCGGTGATTAACGCGCCATAACCAATCCATGTCAGCCCCTCGCCGTGCAGCAACGTATCGATAAAATTGCCGCCCGATTTCAAACCGACCACCGCCAGAAACAGCACGATGCCCAGTTCGCGCAGCGCCAGGTTGGCGCTCGGCGGCATAAACCAATACAGCTTGCCGAGACTGCCAATGCGCCCCAGGATCAGCGCCGCCACCAACGGCCCGCCAGCCAGCCCCAGCCGCAATGCCGCCGGGAAGCCGGGCACGAACAGCGGAATGGAGCCCAGCAGCACCCCGAGACCGATGCCGATAAAGACCGGCAGCATCTGCACCTGCTGCAGTTTTTGTTGGGCGTTGCCGACGATTGCCGTCACCGCATCGATGGCCTCCGGCCGACCGACCAGATTGAGAATGTCGCCAAACTGCAGCGTCACGTTGCTGCCGGCCACCAGCTCGACGCCGGCGCGGTTGAGGCGTGAAATTACCACGTCATACTTCTGCTTCAGGTTCAGATCGCGGATTTTCTTGCCCAGCACCTGCTCGTTGGTCACCACTGCCCTCACCACCTGCAGCGCGGTGCCGCGCGTCGACAGCGAGGCGTCCACCTCTTCGCCTATCACCAGCCGGGCGTTCTCCAGATCTTCACGCTTGCCCACCAGATGCAGGTAGTCGCCAAGTTCCAGCCGCTCGTGCGGCGCCGGCACCATCAGCAGCTCTCCGCGCTTGAGGCGCGAACAGACGATCGCTTCACCGTTGAGCAACGGCACCTGCTTAATCGCCATGCCCTGCAGGTTGGGATTGCGCACCGCCACGTTGATGGTGTGCAGCAGCTCACGCTGATTGCCCAGGCTGTTTTCAAACGCCTGCGCCTCGCGCTCGATGTTGATGCGGAAAACCAATCGGATCAGCCACATCACCAGCAAGATGCCGCAAATGCCGAACGGGTAGGCCATGGCGTAGCCCATCCCCATGCCGTCCACCAACGCCGGATCGGAACCGAGATCGGTCAGGATTTGTTGACCGGCGCCCAGCGCCGGGGTGTTGGTGACCGCGCCGGAGAACACGCCGAGGATGATCGGCAGCGGCACGTCGAACAGCTTGTGCACCGCCGCCGCCACGACGCCGCCGGTCAGTACCAGCAGCACCGCGAAGGCGTTGAGGCGCAGACCAGAGACGCGCAGCGAAGAGAAGAAACCGGGACCGACCTGGATGCCGATGGTGTAAACGAACAGGATCAGGCCAAACTCCTGGATAAAGTGCAGCATGTCACCATTCAGGCTGATTTGCCCGCTCTGGGCAAAGTGGCCGACCAGAATACCGCCGAACAGCACGCCGCCGATGCCCAGCCCGACGCCGTACAGCTTCCAGTTCCCCATCCACAGCCCAATGACGGCCGCCAGCGCCAACATGCTGACGGTCAGGGCGATATCGCTCATAGGTCACATCCTTGCCAAAATTGAAGAGGGAATTTGCGGCCAAAGACACACAATTAATAAGGATTATGACATCGGACTGTCGGGGGGACTGTGGCGTGCGCCACATAACGCAACGGGGGAGATCCGTCTGGATCTCCCCCGCATGATGATGACCGTTTTTCAGTCGGTTATTTGGCTTCCAGCTCCGGCGTCGCACCGATGGCGATGCGCTGCGGCTGTAAGGCTTCCGGCACCTGACGCACCAGATCGATGTGCAGCAGGCCATTTTCAAATTTGGCCTCGGACACCTGCAGATGTTCCGCCAGGGTAAAGGTCAACTGGAACTCTTTGCACACCAGCCCCTGATGCAGGTACTCGACCTGTTTTTCCGGCGGCGTGGGTTTACCGCTGACGGTCAGCCGCGGCCCTTCCACTTCGATATTCAGTTCGCTCTGCCGGAAACCGGCCAGCGCCAGAGAAATACGGTAGTGATTGTCATCGCTTTTCTCGATGTTATACGGCGGGAACCCCTGGGGTTCCTGGCCGCCCATTGAACTGGCCAATTTATCAAAACCAATCCATTGACGCAGAAGCGGGGATAGATCGTAATTACGCATAGGAACAACTCCTTTCATTAAGCGAGATGTGTTTATTCAGCCCCCTGACGGCAGGCGGATTGTTACTGCATATTTGCCGACAGCGTTCCTGCCGGCGAAAAGGGAATTATTTAATTTCGATACGGCGCGGTTTTAATGTTTCCGGCACGATGCGCTGCATATCGATATACAGCAGGCCGTTTTCCAGTTTGGCGCCTTTAATTTGAATATGTTCAGCCAGCTGGAATTTACGCTCGAAATTACGCTCAGCGATGCCCTGATATAAATAGGTTTTTTCTGCCGGTTCGTTATTGTGCGCACCGCGCACGATCAGCAGATTATCTTGCGTGGTGATCTCCAGCTCCTGCTCGGCAAACCCGGCTACCGCAATGGCGATGCGATAATGATTTTCGTCCACCAGCTCGACATTATAAGGGGGATAACCGCCGTTGCCCTGGCTCTGGCCGGCCTCCAGCGCGTTGAACAGGCGATCGAAACCAATGGCGGAACGGTATAGCGGAGAAAGATCGAAATTACGCATAAAACAGCCTCCTAAGGCACTTCAGCGAGGTTGAAATAAATACGCCTTCCATTCTGGACAGGCTAATTAAGCCAGAATTCCCTTACGGCAAATTCTCAATCCGGCTCTGATGATAAAATGGGGGTTGATTTCATCAATTCAACGGGCGAGGATCAAAAAAAGCGCTTTTCGGTTAGGTGAAAGTTTTTTTACCACTTACACTAAAGTGAGAGAGCCGCCACAGAGCGGGATTTTGCTTCTTTTAAAGCAGCAACAGGATGTTATAAATCAGCTTAATTTAGGGGCACAGCAACCCTGCAGGATGGATTAATGACGACGATGAAAGCGATAGCGACGGGCTGCATGTTGTTGGCGACCAGCGGTTGCTCCAGCGTGATGAGCCATACCGGCCCGAATCAGGGTTACTATCCCGGCACCCGCGCCAGCGTGGACATGCTGAAGGACGACAACACCAGCTGGGCGATGATGCCGCTGGTGGCGCTGGATCTCCCGTTCTCCGCAGTGATGGATACCGTGCTGCTGCCTTACGACTATCTGCGTTCAGGCAATGACGCCACCGCAGACTCGCCAAAAGCGCGCATCCTGCGCAGCGAGCAACAGAATCTGGCGGCAACCGGCAACCCCGGCGAGGGCAACGACAGCACCGCCACACACTAATCACGCACGCAGCGGGCCATCAGGCCCGCCTTACGCCTCAACCACAAAGATCTGGTTGAATCCGGCAATCTCGCGCATAAATGCCACTTTCTTGCCATCCGGCGAAAACACCACGGCATCCCCCGACGGCGGCTGCACGCTGCGCTGCGTTAAACGCTGCAGGCGGCCGCTGGCGACCTCACACAGCATCACGCTGTTGTCACACACCAGGGCTATCGTCCCGCCCTGCGGGTGCCAGCTGAACGCCGACTGGATGTCATGCTCGCCGCGGCTGACCTGGCGCGGCTCACCGCCGTTCGGCGACACCGTCCACAGTTGCACCACGCCGCCGTCATCCTTCATCAGAAAAGCTATCTGGCTGCCGTCCGGCGAGCTGCGCAGCCAATGGCGCGGCGCACCGACCACGCCCGGAAAACGGCGTTCACCGGTAAAGGTCACCCGCCGCTGCCTGACGCCAAGCGGCGGCGCCGGCAGCTCGCTTTCCGTCCCCTGCAGCGGCACCGTGCCGGCCCTGGCGTAGTCGGCGTCGTTCTCCGGCAGATCGACGATAAACACCTCCGGCAGTTTCTCGCCGGCGGCGGACAGCGTATCGCCGATGAACGCCAGCGCCCAACGCTGCCGACTGCCGTCGGCCTTACGGTAACCTTCGCGGCCAATCCAGCCCTCTTCGTAGGCGCGATTGATTTGATCGCTGCCCGGCTGCGGCTGCGGCACGGTCTCGCTGACCAGCACGCAATAGTGGCTGCCGTCATACTCACGGGGATGCTGTTTCGGCGGATTGACCCCGTGCAGCGGCACAGCCACGCCGACGTTGCGCAGATCGCGCGCCGGATCGCATTCATGCATCACGTGATCGTTGTAGGTAAAGCTGAGGCGGCTGCCGTCCGGGCTGAAAACGTGCACATGGCTGCCGCCGCGCAGCGCACCGGGCGTGTAGGGCGCCGTGATATCCAGCGCGTCGAGGGTAATGGCCAACTCGCGATCCGGTTCGCTGACGATCACCCCGCGGCGGTGGTGAAAATCATACTGCCAGGCGCTGTCCGGGTGCTCCGGGCCGTGGATGAAGACGTAGCGCGCCGGCGCATCGGGGCTGACCGTAACCACACCGACGTGGGCACCGTGCTGGGCGCGATAAACCACCTCCACCGCGCCGCTGGTGACGTTGACCCGCTCGATGCTAAGGCCGGTGAAAGAGGCGCCGCGCGGGCGCACGTCATAAGCCAGCCATTGGCTATCCGGCGTCCAGACGTTGATATTGGTTAACTGATGCCCGCGTGGGTCGAAAGTCAGTTGTTTTTCCCGATGGCTCATGGCGGCTCTCCTGCGCATGCTGGCACTGAACGGCCATCTTACCGGATCGGCGGCAGCGTTTCATATGGCCAGCGAGAGGCGCTCGGGGGCATTTTGGCGCAATTATTTTTCAGCGTCTTATCATTTAAGCCGCTCGGCGGCGCCGGCAGGAAATAAACGCCCGGGTAGGCGGCCGTATTCCAGGCAGCGAAACTCAGCGGTGCCCATGCCGTATAGGCAGATGCCGCGAGCGCTATTTTTTCATTCTCATTTACTTGATCAAAATAATTCAGCGGCAGCGCCTTTCTTAACGCAAATAAATAAAAAATCGTGTCGCTAAACGACAGGTTAATGATTACTTTCACCGCCAACCCGATGCTCTTCTCCGGCCATTGCCGTTTGCTGGCCGGCTTACCCGCCGGTCGGATGGCAGGGTTTACAATCAATACAAAAAAGTACAATATGGATTTTTAAGTCCAAAATATTCTGGAGCCGGTATGAATCCCCTCTTCGATGCCATTGTTTCTGCCCATCAGCAACTGCGCCCTCAGGTTCGGGTCACGCCATTGGAGCGCAGCGTACTGCTTTCTCAGCAATTGGGCTGCGAGCTGTATTTGAAATGCGATCATCTGCAGCACACCGGCTCCTTTAAATTTCGCGGCGCCAGCAACAAGCTGCGGCTGCTGGATAACGAGCAACGCCGGCGCGGCGTGATCGCCGCCTCAACCGGCAACCACGGCCAAGCGGTCGCCCTGGCGGGGTACCTGATGGGGGTTAGCGTCACAGTTTATGCGCCAGAGACGGCCGCGAGCATCAAGCTCGACACCATTCGTGCACTGGGCGGCACCGTGGAATTGGTGCCGGGCGATGCGCTGAACGCCGAACTGGCGGGGGAACAGGCCGCACGCGAACAGGGAAAAACCTATATCTCGCCGTATAACGACGAGCAGGTGATCGCCGGCCAGGGCACCTGCGGCATGGAGCTGGTTGAACAACTCACCGATCTGGACGCGGTGTTCGTGGCGGTCGGCGGCGGGGGTTATATCGCCGGCATCGGCACCGTTCTGCGGCAACTGTCGCCGAACACGCAGCTTATCGCCTGCTGGCCGGAAAACGCCACCAGCCTGTACAGCGCGTTGGAAGCGGGCCATATCTTCCCGGTGGAAGAGCAAGAAACCCTGTCCGACGGCACCGCCGGCGGCGTCGAGCCGGGCGCCGTGACCTTTCCGCTGTGCCAACAGCTGATCGACCGCAAAGTGCTGGTTAGCGAGGCAGAGATCAAACACGCGATGCGCCGGATCGCCGCCAGCGATCGCTGGATTATCGAAGGCGCGGCCGGCGTGGCGCTGGCGGCGGCGATCAAACTGGCGCCGGAATACCAGGGTAAAAAGGTGGCGGTGGTACTGTGCGGCAAGAACATCGTGCTGGAGAAATACCTCAAGGCCATCGCCGATGCACATCCTTAATCGGCAGCAAATCCTCGCCGCGTTCGACGCCGAGACCATAACGCCGCTGCTGAAGCAGGGTTTTATCGCCTACTCGCAACAGCGAGTGCAACAACCGCCGGTGCAGCATTTCCTGTTCGAGCGTGCCGCCGGCGACTGCTGCATCAAGTCCGCCTGGCTGGAAGGTGACGAACTGTTCGTGGTCAAGATCTCCGCCGGTTTCTATCGCAACGCCGAACACGGCCTGCCGAGCAATCAGGGGCTGGTGATGGCGTTCTCCGCCCAGACCGGCGAACCGCAGGCGCTGCTGCAGGATGAAGGTTGGCTGACCGCGTTGCGCACCGCCCTGGCCGGCCGCATCGCCGCCGAGCTGTGCGCGCCGCCGCATATTCAGGCGATCGGCATGGTCGGCACGGGTCTGCAGGCGCGGCTGCAGCTGCAATGCCTGAAACCGGTGACCGATTGCCGAGACGTATGGGTGTGGGGACGAGACGAACAGGCGCTGGCGGCGTATCGGCGCGATGCCGAAGCCGAGGGTTTTCGGGTGCGGGTTACGCAGAATGCGGCGGAACTGGCAGCGCACTGTCGGCTGATCGTGACCACCACGCCCAGCCGCGAACCGATATTGCAGGCGGCGGATATTCGGCCCGGCACGCACATCACCGCCGTGGGCGCCGACGCGCCCGGCAAACAGGAACTGGCGACCGATTTGGTGGCCAACGCAGACGCGCTGCTGGTCGATGCCCTGACGCAGTGCGCGGACTATGGTGAGATCGCGACGGCTTATCGGCAAAACAGGCTGATTTCAACGCCAATCGTCGAAATGGGCGCCGTCTTGGCGCAGGGAGGGCGGGTACGACGCGAGCCGCAGCACATCACCATCGCCGATCTCACCGGCTTGGCGATTCAGGATCTGCAGATCGCCAAAGGGGTGTTGGCGAAAGTATAAAGGGGCGCCGCAGCGCCCACGCGTTATCAGGCGTTGAGCACGAACTTCTCGATAGCGCGCGCCACGCCGTCCTCTGTATTGGCGCTGGTGACAAACTGCGCCACCGCTTTCAGTTCGGGAATGGCGTTGCCCATCGCTACGCCGACGCCGGCATATTCGATCATCGCCGTATCGTTGGCCTGATCCCCCAGCGTCATGATGTTTTCCCGCGCCACGCCCAAATGCTCGGCCAGCATTCTCACCCCGGCGCCCTTATCGACGTTCTTGTGCAGGATCTCGAGGAAATAAGGCGCGCTTTTCAGGATGGTATAACGCTCGCGCGTTTCCGCCGGGATGCGCGCGATAGCGCGGTCCAACAGCTCCGGCTCGTCGATCATCATCACTTTAGGGAAACGCATCTGGCGATCCATCTCTTCCACGCTGCGGTATTTCAGCGGAATACCGGTCATTTCCGCCTCGTGTATGGTGTACTTGCCGATATCCTTGTTCGGGGTATACAGGGTATCGAAATCAAACGCCTGGTAGTGAACGCCGAACTCGCGCGCCATCTGCTCAAAGTGCAGATAATCCTCAAAGCCCAGCGTTTCTTGCAGAATGCAGGCGCCGTCAACCGCACGCAGCACCAGCGCGCCGTTATAGGTGATACAGAAATCGCCGGGGCCCTGAATGTCCAACTGGCGCAGATAATCCTGCACGCCGACATAAGGCCGCCCGGTGGCCAACACCACGTGCACCCCTTTGCGCCGCGCCGCCGCGATAGCCTGCTTTACCGCCGGCGTGATTTGGTGCTGCGGATCCAGCAACGTGCCGTCCATGTCGATCGCAATCAGTTCAATAGCCATTCAACGCTTCTCCCAGTGGTTTTTTCCCCATGCTAACGCGTTTCAGCCTCGGCTGTCAGCGCCAAAAAAGGCGCAAAAAAAATCCGCGCGGGTCGCCCGGCGCGGATTTTCACAGCCATTAACGCATCAGATATCGATGTTCGCCGCTTTCAGGGCGTTTTCTTCGATAAAGGCGCGGCGCGGTTCAACCGCATCGCCCATCAGCGTGGTGAACAGCTGATCGGCAGCGATGGCATCCTTGACGGTCACGCGCAGCATACGGCGGCTTTCAGGATCCATGGTGGTTTCCCACAGCTGCTCCGGGTTCATCTCGCCCAGACCTTTATAACGCTGCACCGACAGGCCGCGGCGCGACTCTTTCACCAGCCACTCCAGCGCCTGCTCGAAGCTGTCTACCGGCTGGCGGCGTTCGCCGCGCTCGATGAACGCGCCCTCTTCGACCAGCCCGCGCAGCTTCTCGCCCAGCTGACAGATCTTGCGGTATTCGCCGCCGTGGATGAAGTCGAAGTCCAGCTTATAGTCGGTATCCACGCCGTGGGTGCGGATGCGCAGCGCCGGCTCGAACATCTGGCGCTCGCGGTTCTCGAAGATAACGAAGTCATAGCTGCTGCCGTGCTGCTCTTTGTCGTTCAGCGCCTGCACCAGCGAAGCAATCCAGGTTTTCACCTTGGCTTCATCGCTGAGATCGCCTTCGTTCAGCGTCGGCTGATAGATCAGGCTGTTCAGCAGCGCGCGCGGGTAGCGGCGCTCCATGCGGCCGATCAGCTTCTGCACGCCATAGTGCTCAGCCACCAGTTTTTCCAGCTGTTCGCCACCCAGCGCCGGTGCGCTGGCATTGGTGTGCAGCGTAGCGCCGTCCATCGCAATAGCGATCTGGTACTGATCCATCGCCTCGTCATCTTTGATGTACTGCTCTTGCTTACCTTTCTTCACCTTGTACAGCGGCGGCTGTGCGATGAACACGTGGCCACGCTCGATGATTTCCGGCATCTGGCGATAGAAGAAGGTCAACAGCAGCGTACGGATGTGCGAACCGTCGACGTCGGCATCGGTCATGATAATGATGCTGTGATAACGCAGCTTGTCCGGGCTGTACTCGTCGCGGCCGATGCCGCAACCCAGCGCGGTGATCAGCGTCGCCACTTCCTGCGAGGAGAGCATTTTGTCGAAACGCGCTTTCTCGACGTTGAGGATTTTCCCCTTCAGCGGCAAGATAGCCTGGTTCTTGCGGTTGCGCCCCTGCTTGGCAGAGCCGCCCGCGGAGTCCCCTTCCACCAGGTACAGTTCGGACAACGCCGGGTCGCGTTCCTGGCAGTCCGCCAGCTTGCCCGGCAGGCCGGCCAGATCCAGTGCGCCTTTGCGGCGGGTCATCTCACGCGCTTTACGCGCCGCTTCGCGCGCGCGCGCCGCGTCGATGATTTTGCCGACCACGATTTTCGCGTCGCCTGGATTCTCCATCAGGTAATCCACCAGCTTCTCGTTCATCAGCGTTTCAACCGCGGTTTTCACCTCGGAAGAGACCAGCTTGTCCTTGGTCTGAGAAGAGAACTTCGGATCCGGCACCTTCACCGAGACCACGGCGATCAGGCCTTCACGTGCGTCATCGCCGGTGGCGCTGACCTTGGCCTTCTTGCTGTAGCCTTCCTTCTCCATGTAGCTGTTCAGCGTACGGGTCATCGCGGTACGGAAACCGACCAGGTGCGTGCCGCCGTCGCGCTGCGGGATGTTGTTGGTGAAGCAGTAGATGTTTTCCTGGAAACCATCGTTCCACTGCAGCGCCACTTCCACGCCGATATCGTCTTTCACGGTCGAGAAGTAGAACACGTTCGGGTGGATCGGGGTTTTGTTCTTGTTCAGGTACTCGACAAACGCCTTGATGCCGCCTTCGTAATGGAAGTGGTCTTCACGGTCGGTACGCTTGTCTTTCAGGCGGATAGACACGCCGGAGTTGAGGAAGGACAGCTCGCGCAGACGCTTGGCCAGAATGTCATACTCGAACTCGGTCACATTGGTGAAGGTCTGGTGGCTCGGCCAGAAGCGCACCATGGTGCCGGTCTGCTCGGTTTCGCCCACCACGTTCAGCGGCGCCTGCGGCTCGCCGTGGCTGTAAGTTTGTTCGTGCACTTTGCCTTCGCGGCGGATCACCAGCTCCAGTTTCTCCGACAGGGCGTTAACCACCGAGACGCCCACGCCGTGCAGGCCGCCGGAAACTTTATAGGAGTTGTCGTCGAATTTACCGCCGGCGTGCAGCACGGTCATGATGACCTCTGCGGCTGAAACCCCTTCTTCCGGGTGAATGCCGGTCGGAATGCCGCGGCCGTCATCCTGCACCGATACCGAGTTGTCAGCATGGATGGTGACCTGAATGTCACTACAGTGGCCCGCGAGCGCTTCGTCGATAGCGTTGTCCACAACCTCGAATACCATGTGGTGCAGACCGGTGCCGTCATCGGTATCGCCGATATACATGCCCGGGCGCTTGCGCACCGCATCCAGCCCTTTTAATACCTTGATACTTGAGGAGTCATAAGAATTCGACATCAACGTTTCTCGCTCATTTTAGTCCTGTGGTTGAACCTCTATTTTACCCTGTTCCACGCGGAACATCTTGCCCTTTTCACCGGCCATGTCGGTCACTTGTTCAGCGCTGACTGCGCTGACAAAAACCTGGGCCTGGGTGGCTTTCAGGCGATCGGCCAGCAACCGGCGACGGCCGGTGTCCAGCTCAGAGGCAAAATCATCAATCAGATACAGGCAACGCCGCCCGCTCTGCCGGGTGAGAAACTCACCCTGCGCCAAGCGCAACGCGCACATCAGCAGCTTAAGCTGACCGCGCGATAACAAATCCTCTACCGGCGTGCCGTCGGCACGAATGCGAAAGTCCGCTTTATGCGGCCCCACCGCGGTATAGGTCAACGCCCTGTCGCGCTCAAACTGGCGCTCCAGCAGCTCGCCGTAGTCGCTCTCTTTGTCCCAGCCGCGTTGGAAGGAGAAGCTCAGGCCGAATTCAGGCAGAAACTGCGCACAGGTCGCGGTGATATCCGCGGCGATCGCGTCGCTGTATTCCGCCCGCCATTCGCTGATGCGCTCCGCGAGCGGGATCAGTTCCTGATCCCAAGCGCGGATCTGCGCATAGCGACTCACCTGGCGCAGCGCGGCATTGCGCTGCTTCAGTAACCGTTTCAGGTTGCTCCAGGCGGTGAAAAAACCGGGTTCGTTATGAAAACAGCCCCAGTCCAGGAAGGCGCGCCGGAATTTCGGCCCGCCGTTCAGCAGGGTAAAACCTTCGGGGGTGATCAGCTGCATGGGCAGCAGCTGCGCCAGCTCGGCCACCTTGTGGCCGTCGCTGCCATCGATGCGTACTTTGCTGTCACCCTGACGGCTCTTACTCAATCCTACCGACAGCTCGCGCTCCGCACCTTCGATGCGGCCATGCAACACGAACTCCGGTTGGTCGTGGCGAATCACCCGACCAGCCTGCAGGCTGCGAAAGGCACGGCCGTGGCCGAGCGTATACACCGCTTCCAGCACGCTGGTCTTGCCGCTGCCGTTGGCGCCAACCAGGAAGTTGAATCCCGGCGCTAGCGCCAAATCCGCCGCCTCGATATTGCGGAAGTCTTTAATCAATAAACGCGTCAGAGCCATGCAATCTCTTTACCGATGACGGTGCTGTAATTCAAGGTAACGAGACTACAACCGCATCGGCATGACAACGTAGGCCGCCGCCTGGCTGGCGCCGTCTTCGATCTGCACGCTGGAGACCGAGTCGGTCAACAGCAGGCGCACGTCTTCACACTTGAGCGCGTTCAACACGTCCAGCACGTAGCTGACGTTGAAACCGATCTCCATCTCCGCGCCGTCGTAGCTGACGTCGAGGATCTCTTCCGCCTCTTCCTGCTCCGGGTTGTTGGCGGTGATCTTCAGCTGGTTCTGGCTGACGTACAGCCGCACGCCGCGGAATTTCTCGTTCGAGAGAATAGCCGCGCGGGCAAACGCCTGCTTGAGCAGATCGCAGCCGGCTTCCAGCGTTTTATCCGGGTTCTTCGGCAAGACGCGACGATAGTCCGGGAAACGGCCGTCAACCAGCTTGGACGTGAAGATGAAATCGCCGACGTGGGCGCGGATGTTGTTGCTGCCGATCTGCAACTGCAGCAGCGAATCGCCGCCGTCCAGCAGGCGCACCAGCTCCATCACCCCTTTACGCGGCACGATCACCGAATGCGACGGCAGCTGCTGGCCGATCGGCATCGAGCACACCGCCAGGCGGTGGCCGTCGGTCGCGACGGTGCGCAGCTCTTCGCCTTCGGTTTCAAACAGCATGCCGTTCAGGTAGTAACGCACGTCCTGATGGGCCATCGAGAACTGGGTAGCTTCGATCAGGCGCTTCAGCGTCGCCTGCGGCAAGGTAAATTCCACCTCGCTCTGCCAGTCATCCAGGTTCGGGAAATCCGCCGCGGGCAGCGTAGACAGTGAGAAACGGCTGCGGCCGGACCGCACCAGCATGCGCTCGCTCTCCAGCGTGACGGCGATCTCCGCCCCTTCCGGCAGGCCACGGCAGATATCAAAGAATTTGCGCGCAGGCACGGTGGTCGCGCCCGGCTCATGCGGTTGGGACAGGGCGACGCGCGCCACCATCTCCATCTCCAGATCGGTGCCAGTCAGCAGCAGGGAGCCTTCCGTCACCTGCAACAGCAGGTTGCCCAGGATCGGCAAGGTCGGGCGGCCGCCCAGCGGGCTGCTCACCTGTTGCAGCGGTTTTAGCAGATGCTCACGTTCAACGATAAATTTCATAGCGCTATGAAGATAATGTTCTGATTAAATTGGAGAAATCTTCTTTGATGTCGTGACTTTCCTCACGCAGCTGCTCGATCTTCCGGCAGGCGTGCAACACCGTGGTATGGTCGCGGCCACCAAACGCATCGCCGATTTCCGGCAGACTGTGGTTGGTGAGTTCCTTCGCCAGCGCCATCGCCATCTGGCGCGGGCGGGCAACGGATCGCGAACGCCGCTTGGACAGCAAATCCGCGACTTTAATCTTGTAATACTCCGCCACCGTCTTTTGGATATTGTCGATGGTGACCAGCTTTTCCTGCAGCGCCAGCAGATCGCGCAGCGCTTCGCGCACGAAATCAATGGTGATAGCCCGGCCGGTAAAGTTGGCGTTGGCGATCACGCGGTTCAATGCCCCTTCGAGCTCACGCACGTTGGAACGCAGGCGCTTGGCGATGAAGAACGCCACTTCGCCCGGCAGGCGAATGTCGTTTTCGTCGGCCTTTTTCATCAGGATCGCCACGCGGGTTTCCAGCTCCGGCGGCTCGATCGCCACCGTCAGCCCCCAACCGAAGCGGGACTTCAAGCGATCTTCCACCCCATTGATCTCTTTAGGGTAGCGATCCGAGGTCAGGATGATCTGCTGATTGCCTTCCAACAGGGCGTTAAAGGTATGGAAGAACTCTTCCTGCGAACGCTCCTTGTTGGCGAAAAATTGGATGTCATCGATAAGTAAGGCGTCGACCGAACGGTAGTAGCGCTTAAACTCTTCGATGGCATTATTTTGCAACGCTTTGACCATGTCCTGCACGAAGCGTTCCGAGTGCATGTAGACCACTTTGGCGTTGGCCTTGCGCGCCATGATGCCGTTGCCGACCGCGTGCAGCAGGTGAGTTTTACCCAGGCCGGTACCGCCATACAGGAACAAAGGGTTGTAGGCGCCGCCCGGATTGTCCGCCACCTGGCGAGCCGCCGCGCGCGCCAGCTGGTTGGACTTACCCTCGACGAAGTTGTCGAAGGTGTGTTTAGGATTGACGTTGGAGCGGTAAGAGAGCTCGGGCTGCGCCGCCGCGTTGTCCCAGCTCGGGCGCAAAGGTGCAGCCGTACGCGCCGCCGGGGCCGCAGGGGCGCTGCTGACGCTGGCGGTCACGGTCTGGCTGATCACCTGCGTGATCGGCTTGCTGCCGACTTCAAAACGCAGCAAAGGCGCGTCCGTGCCGCAGAAATCATTCAGCAGACCATTGATGTTGTTTAAGTACTTATCGCGAACCCAATCCAGCACAAAACGGTTAGGCGCGTACAGCGCCAGGGTGTTGTCACTCAGTTCCGCCTGCAATGGGCGAATCCACATACTAAATTCTGTGGCAGGTAACTCATCCTGCAATCGGGCAAGACACTGCTGCCAAAGCGAAAGTGACACGGCGGACTCCACTCGAACAAGATCAATAAAGAAAAGAAACGGGCAACTTTTTTATAACTCATGATTTTTGACACATACCCGGCATCGGCTGTTTGCCTGTGGGGGATGCGAACCGCCTTTCACGGTTTGTGTCCCTCACGATCCCGGCATGAGGGATCGCGATCGGAATGACGGATCATAGCGCAATCCGAGCAAGAGATCCTCCCCTTCCTCACAGATTAGATCCATTTTATCCACAGGCCGCGGCCGGCGGCGATCTTTTCACCGCCAACGCCGAATGACCGCGCAGATCCCGGCCGCTGCGCCGCGTTTTTTACATTGTCAACCGGTTATACCCTGTTATCCACGTCGGATCCTGGGATCGCGCGCAAAGGATCTCACGGGGATCCTTGCGATTTCACCCCGAGTCCGTATAATCTTCGCCCTACGTGTGATACCTGGTTCCTTATGGTGCGTCATTAGCCAGACAGGATTCTGCGGTGACCACGGGCCAAGACCGGATTTTGTTCCGTTATTGGCAGACAACCAGGTAGGCTGGCGCGATGCGAATTGACTCAGGACTGTACAATTATTACAATCCCGCTTCTTTATGTATTGCGATTGAGGCGTCGGTCATCTTCACGCCGAGTAGCCAAACGCGTTTACTGATCAGTAATTATTTTAAGTTTAGGTAGAAATCGCTATGAAACGCACTTTCCAACCGTCCGTATTGAAGCGCAACCGTAGCCACGGTTTCCGTGCTCGTATGGCCACCAAAAATGGTCGTCAAGTTCTGGCCCGCCGTCGTGCGAAAGGCCGTGCTCGTCTGACTGTTTCTAAGTAATAAAGCTAACCCGCTGAGTGGTTAAGCTCGCTTTTCCCAGGGAGTTACGTTTGTTAACTCCCACTCATTTCACTTTCGTCTTCCAGCAGCCACAACGGGCTGGCACGCCGCAAATCACCATCCTCGGCCGCCTGAACCAGCTGGGGCATCCCCGCATCGGTCTTACCGTCGCCAAAAAACACGTCAAACGCGCGCACGAGCGTAATCGGATCAAACGCCTAACCCGCGAAAGTTTCCGCCTGCGTCAGCACGAATTACCGGCGATGGATTTTGTCGTGGTGGCCAAAAAGGGGATAGCGGATTTGGATAACCGCGCGCTGACGGAAGCTTTGGATAAATTATGGCGTCGCCACTGTCGCCAGGCTCCCGCATCCTGATCGGGCTGGTGCGGGCCTATCAGCTCGTCATCAGTCCGCTGCTAGGGCCTCGTTGTCGCTTCCAGCCGACATGCTCTCATTACGCAATTGAGGCATTAAGCAGGTTTGGCATGATAAAAGGCAGTTGGTTAGCATTGAAACGCGTATTAAAATGCCACCCTTTGAACCCAGGTGGCGATGATCCGGTGCCGCCAAAAACCGACGATAACAGAGAACACTAACGATGGATTCGCAACGCAATCTTCTCCTCATCGCTCTGCTGTTCGTGTCTTTCATGATCTGGCAGGCATGGCAAACGGACAACGCTCCGCAGCCGGCCGCACAGACCACGCAACAGACTTCGAACGCAGTAGCCGGTGATGCCGCCAGCCAGGCCGTGCCAGCCAGTGGTCAGGGTAAGCTGATTACCGTGAACACCGACGTGCTGTCACTGACCATCAACACCCGTGGTGGCGATATCGAGCAGGCTAAACTGTTGGCCTACCCGGATACTCTGGGTTCATCGACTCCGTTCCAACTGCTGGAAACCACTCCGTCGTTCGTCTATCAGGCACAAAGCGGCCTGACCGGTAAAAACGGCCCGGACAACCCGGCCAACGGCGAGCGCCCGCTGTATCAGGCGGCGCAGGACAGCTACACCCTGCCGGAAGGCCAGGACGAGCTGCGCATCCCGCTGACCTACACCGATAAAGACGGCGCGATCTACACCAAGACCTTCGTGCTCAAACGCAATCACTATGCGGTCGGCGTGGATTACAGCATCGACAACAAAGGCGCGACGCCGCTGGAGCTGACCCTGTTCGGCCAGCTGAAGCAGACCACCGAATTGCCTAAGCACCGCGACACCGGCAGCAGCAACTTCGCGCTGCACACCTTCCGCGGCGCGGCGTACTCGTCCAGCGAGGACAAGTACCAGAAATACGCGTTCGACAAAGACGAAAACCTGAGCGTCACCACCAAAGACGGTTGGGTCGCCATGCTGCAGCAGTACTTCGCCACCGCGTGGGTACCGGCGACCAAGGGTGACAACACCTTCTACACCGCCAAACCGGGTGACAACCTGTCCACCATCGGCTTCAAATCTACCCCGGTCGTGGTGCAGCCTGGCGCTCAGCAGCAGCTGAACGCGACCCTGTGGGTCGGCCCGGAGCTGCAGGATCAGATGGCCCAGTTGGCGCCGCACCTGGACCTGACCGTGGATTACGGCTGGCTGTGGTTCATCTCCCAGCCGCTGTTCAAACTGCTGAAGTTCATCCACGGCTTTATCGGTAACTGGGGCTTCTCCATCATCATCATCACCTTCATCGTGCGCGGCATCATGTACCCGCTGACCAAGGCGCAGTACACCTCGATGGCGAAAATGCGCATGCTGCAGCCGAAGCTGCAGGCGATGCGCGAGCGCATCGGCGATGACAAACAGCGCATGAGCCAAGAGATGATGGCGCTGTACAAGTCGGAGAAAGTGAACCCGCTCGGCGGCTGCCTGCCGCTGATCATTCAGATGCCGATCTTCCTGGCGCTGTACTACATGCTGATGGGCTCGGTCGAGCTGCGCCACGCGCCGTTCGCCCTATGGATCCATGACCTGTCGGCGCAAGACCCGTACTACATCCTGCCAATCCTAATGGGCGTGACGATGTTCTTCATTCAGAAGATGTCGCCAACCACCGTGACTGACCCGATGCAGCAGAAAATCATGACCTTCATGCCGGTGATCTTCACAGTGTTCTTCCTGTGGTTCCCGTCCGGTCTGGTGCTGTACTACATCGTCAGTAACCTGGTGACCATCCTGCAGCAGCAGCTGATTTACCGTGGTCTGGAAAAACGCGGTCTGCACAGCCGCGACAAGAAAAAAAGCTAAGCGTATTGTAGGGGTTCGGCGCGCCGACCCTTGCAGTCACCCCAAAGGCGGTCATTAGACCGCCTTTTTGCATCTTAATCGTCAGAGAGAACCGTTATGAGCACCACCGATACCATCGTTGCCCAAGCCACCCCGCCGGGACGCGGCGGCGTCGGCATTCTGCGCATTTCCGGAAGCAAGGCCAAAGACGTCGCCCAGGCGTTGCTCGGCAAGCTGCCGAAGCCGCGCTACGCTGACTATCTGCCGTTCCGCGACGCCACGGGCGCCACCCTCGATCAGGGCATCGCGCTGTGGTTCCCGGGGCCGAACTCCTTTACCGGCGAAGACGTGCTGGAACTGCAGGGTCACGGCGGGCCGGTGATCCTCGATCTGTTGCTCAAGCGTGTGCTGGCGCTCCCTGACGTGCGCATCGCACGGCCCGGCGAGTTCTCCGAGCGCGCATTTCTCAACGACAAACTCGATTTGGCGCAGGCCGAAGCGATTGCCGATCTGATCGACGCCAGCTCCGAGCAGGCGGCACGTTCGGCGATGAACTCGCTGCAGGGCGCGTTTTCCACCCGCATCCACCAGCTCGTGGAAGCGCTCACTCACCTGCGAATCTACGTGGAAGCGGCAATCGACTTCCCGGACGAAGAAATCGACTTCCTGTCCGACGGTAAAATCGAGGCGCAGCTCAACGACGTAATGGCGGATCTGGACAACGTGCGCGGCGAAGCGCGCCAGGGCAGCCTGCTGCGCGAAGGGATGAAGGTAGTGATCGCCGGGCGCCCCAACGCAGGTAAATCGAGCCTGCTCAATGCGTTGGCCGGGCGCGAGGCGGCGATCGTGACCGATATCGCCGGCACCACTCGCGACGTCTTGCGCGAACATATCCATATCGACGGCATGCCGCTGCACATCATCGACACCGCCGGCCTGCGCGACGCCAGCGACGAAGTGGAACGCATCGGCATCGAACGTGCGTGGAACGAGATTGAACAGGCCGACCGAGTGCTGTTTATGGTTGACGGCACCACCACCGCCGCCACCGAGCCGGCTGAGATCTGGCCGGAATTTATGGCGCGCCTGCCGGGCACGCTGCCGATCACCGTGGTGCGCAACAAGGCCGACATCACCGGTGAAGCGCTGGGTCTGACAGAAGTGAACAACCACTCACTTATTCGCCTGTCGGCCCGCACCGGCGAAGGCGTCGATGTGCTGCGCGATCATCTTAAACAGAGCATGGGCTTCACCAGCAATATGGAAGGCGGCTTCCTGGCGCGCCGTCGCCACCTGCAGGCGCTGGAACTGGCGGCACAGCACCTGGTGCAGGGCAAAGAACAGTTAGTGAGCGCTTACGCGGGGGAGCTGCTGGCCGAGGAACTGCGCCAGGCGCAGCTGGCCCTAAGTGAAATCACCGGCGAATTCACCTCCGACGATCTGCTGGGCCGTATCTTCTCAAGCTTCTGTATCGGGAAATAATCGACTGCGAGCGCCGTATCCTACTCGGCGCCCGCATGTTACTTCTCCCGGCGGCATCAAAACTCACCTAAGCTTATCTCATCAATTTTGCTGCGTGAGAGATAAGCTTACATGAACGAACCTTTAGACTTGATCGGCGTGGGGTTGGGGCCTTTCAATCTCAGTCTAGCCGCTCTGGCCGCCGAAAGCGGCGCCGTCAATTATACCTTTCTCGATCGTAACGCCAGCTTCCGTTGGCATCCCGGTATGCTGTTGCCCTCAGCTTATATGCAAACCTATGTACTTCAGGATCTGGTTACCGCCATCAGCCCACGCAGCCAATTTTCATTTATTAATTACTTGGTCGAACAGAAAAAAATTTATCGTTTTTTAATCACCGAGCAGCAAATTATCAGCCGGGAAGAATTCTCCGACTACCTGAGTTGGGCCTGCGAAAGGTTAGACGGGCTACAGTTTTCACAGTCCGTAGAGCGTATTGATTTCGACGATGAAAAAGGTTTGTTCAAGGTATGTACCCACAACCAGACCCTGTGGGCGAAAAATATCTGTCTGGGTACCGGACATGACCCTTGGTTGCCGGAAGCATTTTACCCGGCGCTGGGTGAAAACTGCATGCATGCCGCCGAAATAGCCCTGCGCAATCCAGACTTCAGCGGCAAGCGGGTTATGGTGGTGGGCGGCGGCCAAAGCGGCGCCGATGTTTTTTTGAACGCGTTGCAGGGACACTGGGGCGAACCGGCACAGCTGGATTGGCTCTCGCGTCGTCCCAATTTTCAGCCGCTGGACGAGTCCCCCTTCACCAACGAATATTTCACTCCTGAATACGTCGACTATTTCTATACGCTGCCGGCCGAGATCCGCGCACGTGAAATCAAAACACAGAAATTGCCGGCAGACGGCATCAGCAATCATACGCTGCGAACCTTGTACCGTGAGCTTTATATGCGTTTTGACGTGATGCGCCAGGCACGCAATGTGCGTTTACTGCCCCATCGTACTCTACTGACCGTCGAATCAATGGATGAGGCTTTTCACCTGCGCACGCTTCACGGTCTGGAAAATCGCCGGGAAAGTTTCAGGGCTGATATCGTCATTCTCGCCACCGGTTATCGCGCCTCTCTGCCCGCGTACCTGAAACCCTTGGTGCCACGCATCCCGCTCGATTCGAAGCAGCATCTACCGCTGCTGCCGAATTTTAATCTTGAATGGCTCGGGCCGGAGCAAAATCGAATTTATGCGGTAAATGCCGGGATACACAGCCACGGCAGCGCAGAAGGCGGACTGAGCCTGATGGCCTGGCGTTCAGCGCGCATCCTCAATCACTTGCTGGGCAAGCCATACTTTGATTTGGCACCGAACGCATCAATGATCCAATGGTGGAGCGATGCCGCGTCGGACGATACCTCTTCCATCGTTAATAAATAGGATAATCCGCATAGTGTTTTTTGATGATAAATCCTCAACTTAGTCTTAATCTAACACCCCTGCGTTCTTAGCGACCCTCTGTCATGGAGTGAACAATGGCGTGTCATTTTGCCCGATGGACCCCGGCCTCCGCTGTCCTGGATACCCAGAGACTCTCCGACGAAGTGATAGCCGCCACCCGCACCTTTTCCGTTAAGCGCCGCACGCGCTACCTGCAAGGGCGCATTCTGCTCGCCGAAATGATGTTCTACCTGTACGGCTTGCCGACGCTCCCCCCTATAGCCACCACGCCGACCGGCCGCCCCTGTTTCGCCGATCATCAGCTGCCCGATTTTAGCCTCGCCTACGCCAGCAACACCGTGGGTGTACTGCTTAGCGACGAGGGCAAGGTCGGACTGGATATCGAAGTGATGCGGGCGCGCGGCACCCGGCAAAGCGCGCTGCAACACGCGCATCAGACACCGGCAGAAAGTGCCTGGATCGGTGCGCAGGACGATCGGCTGGAGGCAGAAACTCAGCTGTGGAGCATCCGGCAAAGCGTGCTGAAAATTTCCGGCCTCGGTAACAGCGGCCAGTCTACGCTGCGTCTGCATCCCTTCTCCGGCCACCTGCGCTCCAGTGCCACGCCGGACGTTCAGGTGATGAGCGACGCCGACGAATACCTGAGCTGGGCCTGTGCCGGCAGCCCTGGGCTGGATCGCCTGCTGTGCTGGCGCTACGAAGAGCGCGGTGGACTGCACAAAGACGGGGAAATCTCACCGCGCAGCCCGGCGGCGTCCTCGCGCTTCGTTAAACTGACGGGCCTGAAGACGCCCGGTTAACGCGGCGCAAAGCGGATAACGCTGTCTTTACCGCTCGAGTCGCTGGATTAAATTGTAAAGACAGCTAAATGTTGAGCAATCGCCTATTCTCGACCCGCGCTTTAGCCTACTATTCGCCCATGTTGTACGCTGAATCTGCTCATTCGAAAGGGAGAATCATCATGTCAGACCAAGCCTTAAAAATCGTCACTCTGCTCGGCAGCCTGCGTAAAGGCTCTTACAACGCCATGGTAGCCCGCGCCCTGCCAGGGCTGGCTCCGCAGGGCGTCACCATTGAAGCGCTACCATCCATCCGCGATATCCCACTGTACGACGCCGACATGCAACAGGGTGAAGGCTTCCCTGCCGCTGTCGAGGCGATCGCCGAACAGATCCGCCAGGCCGACGGCGTGATCATCGTCACCCCTGAATATAACTATTCCGTGCCCGGCGGGTTGAAGAACGCCATCGACTGGCTGTCTCGCTTGCCGAATCAGCCGCTGGCCGGCAAGCCGGTCGCCATTCAAACCAGCTCGATGGGGCCGATCGGCGGCGCGCGCTGCCAATACCATCTGCGCCAGATCCTGGTATTCCTCGATGCGATGGTAATGAACAAGCCTGAGTTTATGGGCGGCGTGATCCAGAGCAAGGTCGATGAACAGGCCGGTGAACTGAGCGATCAGGGAACGCTGGACTTCCTGACCGGCCAGCTGTCCGCGTTCAGCGATTTTATTCGCCGCGTGGAGTGACCGTCTCGCGGCGCCCACCAGGCGCCGCAACAGGACATGAAGTCCGTCAATTCATTGAAAATTAAAGCCATAGCATCATGTATTTTTTCATTTTAGCGTTATTTTTTGTTTCCATCACCAGTCCCGCTTTCGCCGCAGACATGCGTTATCCCGCCGGTGAAGAACCGCTGGAGCTGCCGGCACACAGTGCGCTCAACGCCCAGCTGTCGCGATCCGCGCAAAACCAGGAAGACAAAAAGCTGGGCGCCATGTCGCTGTACCTGACGCTGATGCGCGAAGACGGCCGCAATGTCTGGGCGCCCTACCAGTTGGCGGTGTCGTCGGCAGAGAAAGGGCAAACCGAGCTGGCGGAACGCTACCTGCAGCTGAGCGCCGACCGCGGCCTGTGGTACTACTACAACCTGCTGGAGGACGACGCCTTCAACAGCATTCAACATTCCGCCACCTACCAATCCATTTTGGCCGCCACCAAAGCGCGCTATCTGCAGCACGCTCGCCGCTATGAAGGCAAAGCCAGCTACGCGATGCCGGACGGCGAAGCGCCGCCCGAAGGCTGGCCAACGGTGATCTTCCTGCATACCTACGGCAAAGCCGCCGCTATCAGCCCCGAAGAACGGCTGCTGTTCGGCGAAATGGGCGTAGCCTACATCGAGATCAACGGCACGCAGATGCTGTCGGAAAACAGCTTCCGCTGGTCGAATTACAGCGATGAGAGCACCCAAACCGCCATTCAGCGTACGCTGCAACAGCTGGCTCCGCAGCTAAAGCTGAATACCCAACGGATTTACCTCAGCGCCCGCGGCCAGGGTGCACTGCACGCCGCCAACCTGATCGCGAAGTACCCGCAGTTTTACGCCGGCGCGCTCCTGATCGCCCCCAACGGGGAGATCAAGCCGGCCCAGCAGTCGCTGGCGGCGCAAAAGAAAATCGTGATGGCGTATTACGATCGGCAGAACTTCAGCGAGCAGGCGCTGGCGTTGCACTTCGCCAATCTGTTTGGAGAGGATAACCAGGTAGAGACGCTGCACTTCGCCCAGGGCGAGGATGCCGCCGGCAGTTGGCAGGCGCGCTTCAGGCGGCCGTTGCAGTGGGTGTTGGACCAGGCGCCGGACGCGACGCCGGGAGTCTAGCGTTCAGGGCCGACAGACGTCGGCCCTTTGGCTGTCAATGGCCGTCGACAAAGACGATTTTCAGTACGAACAGCAGCGCCACCACCACCACGCACGGGCTGATTTCACGCCAGCGGCCGGTGCCGAGCTTCATCACGCAGTAGGAGATAAAGCCGAGCGCGATACCTTCGGTGATCGAGAAACTGAACGGCATCATCACCGCGGTGACAAATGCCGGTACCGCTTCGGTCAGATCGTCCCACTTCACCCGCGCCAGGCTGGAGGTCATCAGTACACCGACATAGATCAGCGCGCCGGCGGCAGCGTAAGCCGGCACCATACCCGCCAACGGCGACAGGAAGATCACCAGCAGGAACAGCAGGCCAGTGACCACCGCCGTCAAACCGGTGCGGCCGCCGACGGCGACGCCGGACGAGCTTTCGATGTAAGCGGTCACGGAAGAGGTACCCGCCAGCGAACCGGCCACTGAGCTGATGCTGTCAACGTACAACGCCTGCTTCATACGCGGGAACTTGCCCTGGTTGTCGGTCAGGCCGGCTTTATCGGTAACGCCGATCAGGGTGCCTGAAGAGTCGAACAGGTTCACCAGCATAAACGAGAAGATAACCCCGGCCAGCCCGATGTTCAGCGCGCCGGCCACGTCGACCTGGCCCACCACCGAGGTGATACTCGGCGGCAGGGAGAACAGGCCACCGTATTTCACGTCGCCCAGCATCCAGCCGATCAGGGTGGTGACCACGATCGACACCAGCACCGCCGCGTGGAAGTTACGCGAAGAGAGCACGGCGATGATGAAGAAGCCGAGCGCCCCCAGCAGCACGTTGTGCGAGGTCAGGCTGCCGATGGTCACCAGCGTGTCCGGGTTAGCCACTACGATGCCGGCGTTTTTCAGCCCCATCATGCCGATGAACAGACCGATGCCGCTGGTAATGCCGACCCGCAGGCTGACCGGAATGTTAGCGATCATCCAATAGCGAATGCGGAAAATGGTCAGCAACAGCAGGCCGACCGCCCCCCAGAAGATGGCGCCCATGCCCACCTGCCAGGAGATGCCCATCGCGCCGACCACCACGAAGGCGAAGAAGGCGTTCAGGCCCATCGCCGGCGCCAGCGCCACCGGCAGGTTCGCCAGCAGGCCCATAAAGATGCTGCCGAAGGCGGCGATCAAACAGGTGGTGACAAATACCGCCTGGGTATCCATGCCCGCCGCGCCCAAAATTTGCGGGTTAACGAACACGATATACACCATGGTGAGAAAGGTGGTGATACCGGCAATCGTTTCCGTACGCGCCGTCGTGCCATGTTGCTTGAGTTTAAACACGCGCCCAAGCAAGCCTTGCTCAGCGTCAAGGCCAGATACTGGTTTGGTCATTATCAGAATTCCGAAAATGGGAATGGACAGTCGCCGGCTATCCTATAACAAAAAGTGGGGCTTTTGATGTCGGTCACAGGTTTTTTTCGCCGTCTTTACGGCTAAACGCGTCAACGGCTTGTATTTACAGGCATTCATCCCCCTTGCCGCCCGCTGCGTTGCCGTTTGCCGGCACGGCCGATAAAATGGCCTATCGCCCCTCTATCCCTATCCGTTAAAAACAGGAATCCGCATGTCTTCGACCTTTATCGATAAGCTGGCGTTGATCGCGCTGAAAGATGACAAAGTGGCGCTGGTGCGCTCACACAACAAGACGCTGTTTTATATGCCGGGCGGAAAGCGCGAAGCGGGCGAAACCGACGAACAGGCGCTGTGCCGCGAAATCGACGAAGAGCTGACCGTTGCGCTGCTGTCGCAATCCATCGCGTTTTACGGCGAATTCACCGGCCCGGCGGACGGCAAGCAGGACGGCACCCAGGTGCGCATTCGCTGCTACCAGGCCGACTTTACCGGGCAGCTGCAGCCGGCCGCCGAAATCGCCGAGCTGAAGTGGTGCGACAGTCGCGATCTGCCGCAGTGCTCACACGTCGCCGCGCTGATTTTGCACGATCTCAAGGCGCGTAACCTGATCAAGTGATCGCTGAGCGGCCTCAGCGGCGTTAACCCGAAGGAACCTGTCCCGCATGAATCATATTGACTGCATTTTGTTCGACTGCGATGGCACGCTGGTAGACAGCGAAGTGCTGTGCAGCAAAGCCTATGTGCACATGTTCGCCCACTACGGCATTCATCTGTCGCTGGAAGAGGTATTCAAGAAATACAAAGGGGTGAAGCTGTACGAGATCATCGATCGGGTCAACGCCGAGCAGGGCACTGACCTGGCCAAAGAGACACTGGAGCCGCTGTATCGGCAGGAAGTGGCGCGGTTGTTCGACAGCGAACTGCAACAGATTGCCGGCGCCCGTGAGCTGCTGGCGCAGGTAACGGTGCCTGTCTGCACCGTCTCCAACGGGCCGGTCAGCAAGATGCAGCATTCGCTCGGCCTGACCGGCATGCTGCCTTATTTTGATGACCGGTTATTCAGCGGCTATGACATTCAGCGCTGGAAGCCGGATCCGGCGATCGTGTTTCACGCCGCCGAACAGATGCAGGTGCCGGTGACGCGCTGCATCCTGGTGGACGATTCGCCCGCCGGCGCGCAGGCCGGCATCGATGCCGGCATCCCGGTCTTTTACTTCTGCGCCGATCCGCATAACCCGCCGATTGACCACCCGCTGGTGACCACGTTTGACGACCTGGCCCAACTGCCCGCGCTGTGGCGCGAACGCGGCTGGCGGCTCACGGCCGATTAACTGGCCGGCAACGGCGGCTTGTTGCGCCACCAGCGCCAGGACCGTTTCAGCGCGCGGGTTTGCGCGCCGAAGCGGCGGTTGACCGCGTTGGCCAGCAGATCGAGCGCCAGGCAGAACACGAAGTAGACCAGCGCCACGAACAGGAACACTTCCATCGGATAGACCATGCTGCGGTTGTTGACCTGGGTCGCCAGGAAGGTCAGTTCGCCAACGCCGACGATATAAGCCAGCGAGGTGTCCTTGATCAGAGAGATCCACTGGTTGATGAACGACGGCACCATCATGCGCAGCGCCTGCGGCAGCACGATCATGCGCAGCGTCTGCCAGCGCGTCAGCCCCAGAGAAAGCCCAGCCTGCCACTGGCCGGGGCCGATCGCGGCGATGCCGGCCTTCACTGCATGGGCCAGATAGGCCGAGGCGATCAGCGCCAGCGCGCACACCACGGTAGTGATTTCCGGGATCTCGACGCCAAACACCATCGGCAGCAGGAAATAGGTCCAGAAGATCAGCATGATGACCGGAATGGCGCGGAAAAAGCCCAACACCGCCGCCAGCAGCCCGGCGGCGACGCCGCGTGACATCGCCAGCGCCACGCCGAGTAAGGTGCCGAGCACCGCCGAGGCCACGCCGGCCATCAGGCTGATCGCCAACGTCAGCGCCGCGCCACCCAGCGGCCCGTCCGGCCAGGTGCCCCACAGCAGGTAACCCAGGTTGTCGTGAATCACGCTGAAATCCATCTCAATGTCCTCCCAGCGGTTTACGCTGTTGTCGCCACATGCCCCAACCTTCCAGCAGCGCGATGATGGCGATATACAGCACCGTCGCCACGCCGAACGCCTGGAAGGTGCGCAGGGTTTCGGTTTCGACCTGACGCGAGGCGTAAGAGAGTTCGGCAACGCCGATCGCCATGGTCAGCGACGAGTTCTTGATCACGTTCATGTATTGCCCCAGCAGCGGCGGCAGCGCGATTTTCAGCGCCTGCGGCAACACCACGTAGCGCATCGCCTGCCAGCCGGTCAGTCCCAGCGCCTGAGCGGCATATTTCTGCCCGCCGGCGACGCCGCGAATGCCGGAGCGGATCTCTTCGGCGATAAAGGCGGTGGAGTAGAGCGTCAGGCCAAAGAAACCGGCGAGAAACTCGAACGACGGCCACTCAAGCGGGCCGACCTGATGTGAGCTGTTCAGCCACTGCATGGCGGCGGACGGCAGGATCTGCCCGGCGGCGAAGTACCAGAAGAACAGCTGCACCAGCAGCGGCGTATTGCGAAACAGCGAGCTGTACCCCATCGCCAGCCAACGCAACGGCCGCAGGCTGCTGTCGCGCATCGCCGCCAGCACAAAGCCCAGCAACGTGGCCGCCAGGCCCGCGCAGGCGGAAAGCCACAGCGTCAGCAGAAAGCCATGCCACAGCCAGCTCAGGTATTGCGGCGCCAGCAGCCAGTCCAGGTTCATGTTCAATCCTTGTCTTGCAGAATGCATCAGGGGCGCAGCAAGCTGCGCCCCTCCGTGCCTATCTCACCGCAAGCGGTTAAGTCAGGCTTTTGGTTGCTGATCCAAAGGCGCGATTTTGAAATCGCCGCGCGGTTGAGCGGATTTGGTTTCCGGCCCGAACCAGCGATCGTAAATCTTAACCGCTTCGCCGTCTTTTTCCAGCTTGATCAGCGTCTCGTTCACCGCGGCGGTCAGGCGATCTTCGCCCTTGGGAATGCCCACGCCCTGATACTCTTTGGTCAGGCTGAACGGCGAAATTTCAAACTCCGCCTTTTGCGCCGCCGGCAGGTTGCCGAGCAGGCCGACCAGCTTGGCGTCGTCCTGAGTGATCGCCTGCACGTTGCCGTTACGCAGCGCCACGAACGCCAGCGGGGTATCATCGTAGGAGATCACTTTCGCCGTCGGGAAACGCTCGCGCAGGGTGATTTCCTGCACCGTGCCCTTATCCGCGCCGATGCGCAGTTTCTTGATGTCTTCCGGCGTTTTCAGCACGCCTTTGCGGGCGATGAATTTCTGCCCAGTGGCGAAGTACGGCACGCTGAAGTTCACTTCCTTGGCGCGCTCGTCGGTAATGGTGAAGTTGGCGGCAATCAGGTCAACCTTCTTCGACACCAGCAGCGGAATGCGGTTGGCCGGGTTGGTGGCGCGCAGCTCCACTTTCACCCCCAGCGCTTTGCCGATCGCGTCGGCGACGTCCACATCGTAGCCCACCAGCTTCTTGCTCTGCGGATCGATGTAGCCGAACGGCGGGTTACTGTCGAACACCGCGATGCGCACCACGCCGGCTTGCTTGATATCGTCAAGTTTGTCCGCGTGCGCGGCACCGGCGGCGAGGCCGGTCAGACTGGCTAACAACGTTAAGGCCAAAGCGCGATGTTTCATAGAAAGCTCCTAAGTGGTTGATGTCCTGCTGGCGGATAAGCTAGCAAGCGCCACATAGGTCAGGAAATAATATAAAAAGCTATATTTATAACCTTTTTATCTTTACGCGCTTAAGATGGAATAAAGGCGCGGGAAACCGCGCCTTTGAAGGATATTACCCGGAAAGGGTTAGTCGGCTTTGTCGTCTTTACCGCCCGGGGAGAGCAGCTTTTCCAGGGCATCGCCACCCAAATGACGGAAATCCTGCCCTTTGACGAAATAGAAGATAAATTCGCAGATGTTCTGGCAGCGGTCGCCGATACGCTCGATAGAACGGGCGCAGAACAGCGCGGTCAGCACGCTCGGAATGGTGCGCGAATCTTCCATCATGTAGGTCATCAGCTGACGCACGATGCCTTCGTATTCCTGGTCGACTTTTTTATCTTCCCGGTAAATACGGATCGCCTCGTCCAGATCCATGCGCGCGAAGGCGTCCAGCACGTCGTGCAGCATCTGCACGGTGTGGCGCCCCAGCGACTCCAGGCTGACCAGCAGCGGCTGGTGCTGGTGCGAGAACTTCTCCAGCGCGGTGCGGCAGATCTTGTCCGCCACGTCGCCGATGCGCTCCAGCTCGGAAATGGTTTTGATGATCGCCATCACCAGACGCAGATCGCTGGCGGTCGGCTGGCGCTTGGCGATAATGCGCACGCAAGCTTCATCGATCGCCACTTCCATCATGTTGACCTTGGCGTCGCCTTCGATCACGCGCTTGGCCAGCTCGCCATCCTGATTGTGCATCGCGGTGATGGCGTCGGTCAGCTGCTGCTCCACCAGCCCGCCCATGGTCAGCACATGGGTGCGGATATGCTCGAGCTCTGCGTTGAACTGGCCGGAAATGTGTTTGTTTAAATTCAGGTTATCCATGATGCTTCCTATCAACCATAACGGCCAGTGATGTAGTCTTCAGTCTGCTTTTTCTGCGGCGCAGTGAACAGGTTATCAGTATCACTGAACTCGATCAGCTCGCCCAGATACATAAATGCGGTAGAGTCGGAGCAGCGCGCCGCCTGCTGCATGTTGTGCGTCACGATCACCACGGTGTAATCAGCCTTCAGCTCGCTGATCAGCTCTTCAATCTTGCCGGTGGAGATCGGATCCAGCGCCGAGCAAGGCTCATCAAGCAACAACACTTCCGGACGAATGGCGATGCCGCGGGCGATGCACAAACGCTGCTGCTGGCCGCCGGAGAGGCTGTAGCCGCTCTGGTGCAGCTTGTCCTTGGTTTCATTCCACAGCGCCGCCTTGGTCAGCGCCCACTGCACGCGCTCGTCCATATCGGCGCGCGACAGCTTTTCAAACAGGCGAACGCCGAAGGCGATGTTGTCGTAAATCGACATCGGGAACGGCGTCGGCTTCTGGAACACCATGCCGACCTTGGCACGCAGCAGCGCGATATCCGAGTTGTCGGTCAGGATGTTCTGGCCGTCCAGCAGGATGCCGCCTTCCGCACGCTGTTCCGGGTACAGCTGGTACATCTTGTTGAAGGTGCGCAGCAGGGTAGATTTGCCGCAGCCGGACGGGCCGATAAACGCGGTGACCTTGTTCTTGGCGATATCCAGCGTGATGTTCTTCAGCGCATGGAATTTGCCATAGTAGAAGTTCAGATCGCGTACCTGAATTTTGCTGCTGGAAGCGTCAGTAACCATACTCATCAAGACTTCTCTCTTTTCATCAGCGCCGCCAAAGCGGCGCTCAAAATTTTATGAATGCTTTTTCTTGGCGAAAACCACGCGCGCCAGGATATTCAGTAACAGTACGCACAGGGTGATCAACAGCACCCCGGCCCAGGCCAGCTGTTGCCATTCGGCGAACGGGCTCATGGCGAATTTGAAGATGGTCACCGGCAGGTTGGCGATCGGCTGCATCAGGTCGGTGCTCCAGAACTGGTTCGACAGCGAAGTGAACAGCAGCGGTGCGGTTTCCCCCGCGATGCGTGCAATCGCCAGCAGCACGCCGGTGATGATGCCGGACACAGACGCCTTCAGCGTGATGGCGGAAATCATGCGCCATTTCGGCGTACCCAGGGCATAAGCGGCCTCGCGCAGCGTATCCGGTACCAGTTTCAGCATGTTCTCGGTGGTACGAATGACGATCGGCACCTGCAGCAGCGCCAGCGCCACGATGCCGGCCCAGCCGGAGAAGTGTTCCATCTTCGCCACCACGATGGTGTAAACGAACAGGCCCACCACGATCGACGGTGCGGACAAAAGAATGTCGTTGATAAAGCGGATCACTTCCGCCAGCCAGGATTTACGGCCGTATTCCGCCAGGTAGATGCCGGCCATGATGCCCAGCGGCGTACCGAAAAGGGTCGCCCACAGGATCAACAGGCCGCTGCCGGCGATAGCGTTGGCCAAGCCGCCGCCTGCGGTATTCGGCGGCGGGGTCATCTCGGTGAACAGCGCCAGCGACATGCCGTCGAAGCCTTTGGTGACGGTGGCGATCAGGATCCAGATCAGCCAGAACAACCCGAACGCCATGGTCGCCATCGACAGGAACAGCGCGAGGCGGTTTTTCTGCCGGCGCCAGGCCTGCATTTTGCGGCGGCTTTCCGCCAGAACGACTGCGTTTTGCATATCCATCGTCGCCATGTTAACGCCCCTCATTCTTGGCCAGACGCATGATCATCAGTTTCGACAGCGCCAGCACGATAAAGGTGATAACAAACAGAATCAGGCCCAGCTCCATCAACGCGGCAGTGTGCACGCCGGACTCAGCTTCGGCGAATTCGTTGGCCAGCGCCGAGGTGATGCTGTTGCCCGGCATATACAGCGAAGCGCTGTCGAGCTGGTAGGTGTTGCCGATGATAAAGGTCACCGCCATGGTTTCCCCCAGCGCACGGCCCAGGCCCAGCATCACGCCGCCGATGACGCCGTTTTTGGTGAACGGCAGCACGATGCGCCAGATGACTTCCCAAGTGGTGCAGCCGATGCCGTAGGCCGACTCTTTCATCATTACCGGCGTCTGTTCGAACACGTCGCGCATAACCGCAGCGATGTAAGGAATGATCATGATCGCCAGGATCACCCCGGCGGCCAGGATACCGATGCCGAAGGCCGGGCCGGAGAACAGCTCGCCGACGATAGGAATGCCCGACAGCACGTCGCCCACCGGCGTCTGGAAGTATTCGGCGAACAGCGGGGCGAACACAAACAGGCCCCACATGCCGTAGACGATGCTTGGGATGGCCGCCAGCAGCTCAATGGCGATGCCCAGCGGCCGCTTCAACCAGTTCGGCGCCAGTTCGGTCAGGAACAGCGCGATGCCGAAACTCACCGGCACGGCGATGATCAGCGCGATGAGCGAGGTGACCACGGTACCGTAGATCGGCACCAGCGCGCCGAACTGCTCCGCCGGCGCATCCCACTCTTTGGTCCACAGGAAGGCGAAGCCGAATTTCTGCATGCTTGGCCAGGAGGCGAAGATCAGCGAAACGATGATGCCGCCCAGCAACAATAGGGTAATCAGCGCAGCCAGTCTCACCAGCGCGCTGAAAATGATGTCACCGTTTTTGCCCGGTGCTTTGATGGTCGGCTTGTACTCAGCCATAGATTACTCTCTGTTTGAACCCTGGCAGCCCCAACCGGGATCGGAGCCTGAAGAACTGTGTGGGGCGCGGCGAACCCGCGCCCCTGCGTTGTTAGTACAGCGCTTTACCTGAACTGTCTTTTACGTTGGTTTTCCAGGCCGCACGCACCTGCTCAACCACTTCTGCCGGCAGGGTGGCGTAATCCAGCTCGTTAGCTTGTTTTGCACCGGTTTTGTAGGCCCAGTCGAAGAACTTCAGCACTTCGGCGCCCTGAGCAGGGTTTTTCTGCTCTTTGTGCACCAGGATGAAGGTGGTGGAGGTGATTGGCCACACGTTGTCGCCTTTCTGGTCAGTCAGATCCTGAGCGAAGGTTTTGCTCCAATCCGCACCTTTGGCGGCGTTGCTGAAGCTCTCTTCGGTCGGGCTGACCGGTTTGCCGTCGGCGGACACCAGCTTGGTGTAAGCCAGGTTGTTCTGCTTGGCGTAAGCGTATTCTACGTAGCCGATAGAGCCAGGCAGACGCTGAACGAAGGCGGCGATGCCGTCGTTGCCTTTGCCGCCCAGACCGGTCGGCCAGTTAACGGTAGAACCGGCGCCGATCTTCTCTTTCCACTGCGCATTCACCTTGGACAGGTAGCTGGTGAACACGAACGAGGTGCCGGAACCGTCGGCGCGGCGCACCACGGCGATGTTCTGGTCAGGCAGTTTCACGCCTGGGTTCAGCTTGGTGATAGCCGGATCGTTCCACTTTTTGACGTTGCCCAGGTAGATATCACCCAGGGTTTTACCGTCCAGCGTCAGTTCGCCGGATTTGATGCCCGGGATATTCACCGCCAGTACCACGCCGCCGATCACGGTCGGGAACTGGAACAGGCCGTCGGCCGCCAGTTTGTCGTCAGACAGCGGGGCGTCGGAAGCGCCAAAGTCAACGGTGTTGGCCACGATTTGCTTCACGCCGCCAGAGGAGCCGATGCCCTGATAGTTAACTTTGTTGCCGGTTTCTTTCTGATAAGAATCTGCCCACTTGGCGTAAACCGGAGCGGGGAATGTCGCACCTGCACCGGTCAGGCTGGCAGCAGCGAACGCGGACACGGCGGTCAGGGAGAAGGTCGCTGCCACAATACTGGCGACGGTGGTACGCATCAGTTTCATAATCCCTCCTAATGGGATACTTAAAATCGACTTCGAGTCGTTTTAATCAGAGTAAGTATTGCTGCAGGAGGGAAAATAGGACAGTTTGGTGACAGAAAAATGTACGCAATATGACAGTTATATTACAGTGCGTTTGATGGGTATTGTTTTATCTATAAATCAAAAAGTTAGTTGTGAAACAGCACGTTTGCCAAGCAATAAAAAAACCGTTTTGGCGCGGCCTATCCGCTTGAATATGACAACGTTTATCGCCGAATCGGTCGCGCTGTCATCTTTAAGGCCACTCATGAAAAAAGCCGGCGCGAAGGCCGGCTTTTGCAGTTTACCTGCGGCAAATTACTCTACGGTGACAGACTTCGCCAGGTTGCGTGGCTGGTCAACGTCGGTGCCTTTGATCAGCGCCACGTGGTAAGACAGCAGCTGCAACGGCACGGTGTAGAAGATCGGCGCGACGATTTCCTCGACGTGCGGCAGAGGAATGATGGTCATGCCTTCGCTGCTGACAAAGCCGGCGTCCTGATCGGCGAACACGTACAGCTGGCCGCCGCGCGCGCGCACTTCTTCAATGTTGGACTTCAGCTTTTCCAGCAGTTCGTTGTTTGGCGCCACCACGATCACCGGCATATCGGCGTCGATCAGCGCCAGCGGGCCGTGTTTCAACTCGCCCGCCGCATAAGCTTCGGCGTGAATATAGGAGATCTCTTTCAGCTTCAGCGCCCCTTCCATGGCGATCGGATACTGATCGCCGCGGCCGAGGAACAGCGCATGGTGCTTGTCGGAGAAGCCTTCCGCCAGCGCTTCGATCTCTTTATCCATCGACAGCATCTGCTCGATACGCGCCGGCAGCGCCTGCAGGCCGTGCACGATCTCCTGCTCCACACTTTCCGCCATGCCTTTCAGGCGGCCCAGGCGCGCCACCAGCATCAACAGCACGGTGAGCTGCGTGGTGAAGGCTTTGGTCGAGGCTACGCCGATTTCCGTGCCCGCTTTGGTCATCAACGCCAGATCGGATTCACGCACCAGCGAAGAGCCCGCAACGTTACAAACGGCCAGCGAACCAAGATAACCCAGCTCTTTGGACAGGCGCAGCGCCGCTAACGTGTCGGCGGTTTCGCCGGACTGCGACAGGGTGATGATCAGGCTGCCCGGACGCACCGCCGATTTGCGGTAACGGAATTCGGACGCGATCTCGACGTCGCACGGCACGCCGGCCAACGCTTCAAACCAGTAGCGCGCCACCATCCCGGAGTGGTAAGAAGTCCCACAGGCGATGATCTGCACGTGTTGCACCTTGGCCAGCAGCTCGTCGGCGTGCGGGCCCAGCTCGCTCAGGTTGATTTGGCCATGGCTGAAACGCCCTTCCAGGGTGTTTTTCAGCGCCAGCGGCTGTTCGTAGATCTCTTTTTGCATGTAGTGACGGTAAGCGCCCTTGTCGCCGGCGTCATACTGCACCTGGGATTCGATCTCAGGACGCTCGATGGCGTTGCCCTGCTTGTCGAAGATGTTGACGGTGCGGCGAGTCACTTCCACCACGTCGCCTTCTTCCAGGAAGATGAAGCGGCGGGTGACCGGCAGCAGCGCCAGCTGATCGGAGGCGATGAAGTTTTCCCCAACGCCGCGGCCGATAACCAGCGGGCTGCCGGAGCGCGCCGCGACCAATACGCTCGGATCGCGGCTGTCCATCACCACGGTGCCGTAAGCGCCGCGCAGCTGTGGGATCACGCGCTGAACCACTTCCAGCAGCGTACCGCCCTGCAACTGTTCCCAGTGCACCAGGTGCGCGATCACTTCGGTGTCGGTTTCGGAGCTGAAACGGTAACCGCGTTCGATCAACAGCTCGCGCAGCGGTTCGTGGTTTTCAATGATGCCGTTATGCACCACGGTAATGTAGTCGGAAACATGCGGGTGTGCGTTCGCCTCGGTCGGTTCACCGTGCGTTGCCCAACGGGTGTGAGCGATGCCGGTACCGCCGTGCAGATCGGTCTGCTCCGCCGCTTCGGCCAGTTTTTGCACCTTGCCTACGCGGCGCAGGCGACTGACGTTGCCCTGCGCGTCGACCACCGCCAGACCGGCGGAGTCATAACCGCGGTACTCGAGACGACGTAAACCTTCCAACAGGATTTCTGCGATATCACGTTGCGCTACTGCGCCTACAATTCCACACATCAGTTGTATTCCTAATGAACGCCCTTCATGGGCGCTTTCGATGCCTTGACCTGATTTTTGCCGGTTTTTACCGTGCGCCCCCCGAGCCTGTAGATGGTGGGGGTTATTATGTTTTGTATTGGGCTCGTGAACGGAGCCCAACGCAAAACACACTATAGCTTCTTCTTCACCGGGCGCTGCCAGCCCTGAATGTGCACCTGCTTGACGCGGCTCAGCACCAGTTCGTTCTCGGCAATATCGCGCGTCACCGTGGTGCCGGCGGCGATAGTGGAGCCTTTGCCGACCGACACCGGCGCCACCAGCTGAGTATCGGAACCGACGAACACGCCATCGCCGATCAGCGTCTTGTGCTTGTTGGCGCCATCGTAGTTGCAGGTGATGGTGCCGGCGCCGATATTCACGTCATCGCCGATTTCGGCATCACCCAGGTAGCTGAGGTGACCGGCCTTGGAACCTTTGCCCAGACGCGCCTTTTTCATTTCCACGAAGTTGCCGACGTGAGCCCCTGCCGCCAGCTCCGCGCCTGGGCGCAGGCGGGCGAATGGCCCCACGGTGCAGTCGGCTTCCAGCACGCTGTCTTCCAGCACGCTATAAGGACTGATCTCGCAATCATCACCGATTACGCAGTTTTTCAGCACGCAGCCGGCGCCGATTTTCACCCGATCGCCCAGCTTGACGTGACCTTCGATAATCACATTCGCATCAATAGTGATGTCGCGGCCGTGAACAAGTTCCCCACGCAGATCGAAACGCGCCGGATCCAGCAGCATCACGCCGGCCAACAGCAGCTTTTCAGACTGTTCCGACTGGAATACGCGCTCCAGGGTCGCCAACTGCAGGCGGTTGTTCACACCTTCCACTTCACTCAGGCGCGACGGGTGTACAGCCTCGATTTTCTTGCCGTCGGCATGGGCCAACGCAATGATATCGGTGATGTAAAACTCGCCCTGTGCGTTATCGTTATTCAACATCCCCAGCCAGCGCTTCAGATCGCGCCCGTTCGCCACCAGGATGCCGGTATTGATTTCGTTAATCTGGCGCTGTGCCTCGCTGGCGTCCTTGTGTTCGACGATGCCCACCACGTTGCCCTGCTCGCGCACGATGCGGCCGTAACCGCTCGGATCGTCCAGCTTGACCGTCAGCAGACCGATGCCGCCCTGCGGCTTGGCCGCCAGCAGGCGTTGCAGCGTATCCACGGAAATCAACGGCACGTCACCGTACAGCATCAGCACGTCTTCATCGTCGGCAAAATGCGGCGCCGCCTGCTGCATTGCATGGCCGGTGCCCAATTGCTCCGCCTGCAGCACCCAGTTCAGCGCGCCTTCGGTCAACGTGCTTTTCAGCAGTTCGCCGCCGTGGCCGTATACCAGGTGAACATGTTGTGCGCCCAGTTTCATCGCGGCATCAATGACGTGTTGCACCATCGGCTTGCCGGCCAACGGATGTAAGACCTTGGGAAGATCGGAATACATGCGTGTTCCCTTGCCCGCGGCGAGGATAACCACGCTCATTGCGCTGTTCGACATAAGCAACCTGATAACTCCATTTTGATAGACGAAAGTAAAACCGTTTAGCGACGATATTACTACATATTTCTCTGCACGAACCCGGCGCAGGCCGCGTGGGCCTTGGCCTGCCGCTATCGCGGCCAATTCGCTGTCGGTGCGAAAAAACTGTCGGCGATCGGCGACGTTTCTTTCCCGATATCAGGGGTTATACACCACACCGCCCGCCGGTCTGAAATGCTTATTTTAAAGTAAAAAAAAAGCGACCCTATAGGCCGCTTTCTTAAAGTTGGGTGCAGGGCACCCAAACATTACATCGCTTTTCTGGTGAGCTCGATAACGCGCAGTTTTGCGATCGCTTTCGCCAGTTCAGCGGATGCCTGAGCATAGTCGACATCGCCATGAGAGCTGCGAATGTGTTCTTCAGCTTTACGCTTAGCTTCCAACGCTCTCGCTTCGTCGAGGTCAGTACCACGGATAGCAGTGTCCGCCAGCACGGTAACCACGCTCGGCTGCACCTCGAGGATGCCGCCGGACAGGTAGATGAACTCTTCTTCACCGTGCTGCTTAACAATACGCACCATGCCAGGCTTGATGGCAGTCAGCAGCGGCGCATGGCCAGGGAAGATCCCCAGTTCACCTTCGCTGCCTGTCACCTGGATCTTCTGCACCAGGCCGGAAAACATCTGTTTTTCCGCGCTGACTACATCCAGATGGTAAGTCATAGCCATATCACCCTCCTCTCAAGGCGTTACAGTTTCTTGGCTTTTTCCACTGCTTCTTCAATGGTGCCAACCATGTAGAACGCCTGCTCCGGCAGGTGGTCATAGTCGCCGTCCATAATGCCTTTGAAACCACGGATGGTGTCTTTCAGCGATACGAACTTGCCCGGAGAACCGGTGAAGACTTCTGCCACGAAGAACGGCTGAGACAGGAAGCGTTGGATCTTACGCGCACGGGATACGACCAGTTTGTCTTCTTCAGACAGCTCGTCCATACCCAGGATCGCGATGATATCTTTCAGTTCCTGGTAGCGTTGCAGAATGGACTGCACGCCACGCGCTACGTCGTAGTGCTCCTGGCCAACAACCAGCGGATCCAGCTGACGGCTGGTGGAATCCAGCGGGTCAACGGCCGGGTAGATACCCAGAGAAGCAATGTTACGGCTCAGTACCACGGTTGCGTCCAAGTGCGCAAAGGTGGTGGCTGGAGACGGGTCAGTCAAGTCATCCGCAGGAACGTAAACGGCCTGTACGGAAGTGATGGAACCGGTCTTGGTCGAGGTGATACGTTCTTGCAGAACGCCCATCTCTTCCGCCAGCGTTGGCTGATAACCTACCGCGGATGGCATACGGCCCAGAAGTGCGGACACTTCGGTACCGGCCAGGGTGTAACGGTAGATGTTGTCAACGAACAGCAGTACGTCACGGCCTTCGTCACGGAATTTCTCCGCCATGGTCAGACCGGTCAGCGCAACGCGCAGACGGTTACCTGGTGGCTCGTTCATCTGGCCGTAAACCAGGGATACTTTGTCCAGAACGTTGGAGTCGGTCATTTCGTGGTAGAAGTCGTTACCCTCACGAGTACGCTCGCCCACGCCCGCAAACACGGAATAACCGGAGTGCTCGATCGCGATGTTACGGATCAGCTCCATCATGTTTACGGTTTTACCTACGCCCGCACCGCCGAACAGACCAACTTTACCGCCCTTGGCGAACGGACAAATCAGGTCCATTACCTTGATACCGGTTTCCAGCAGTTCCTGGGAGCTGGACAGCTCTTCGTAGCTTGGCGCCGCGCGGTGAATAGCCCAACGCTCTTCTTCGCCGATGTCGCCTTTCATGTCGATCGGTTGGCCCAATACGTTCATGATACGGCCCAGGGTAGCTTTACCCACCGGCACTTCAATCGGGTGGTCCAGGTTGTTCACTTTCAGACCGCGACGCAGACCGTCGGAGGTCCCCATTGCGATACAGCGAACCACGCCACCGCCCAGCTGTTGCTGAACTTCCAACACCAGTTTTTCGGTGCCGTTTTCTACCTCAAGGGCATCGTACACTTTTGGTACGGCATCCTGAGGGAACTCGACGTCCACCACGGCGCCGATTACCTGGATAATCTTTCCAGTAGCCATCTTGAATCCTCTACGTAATTCGTAAACCTAGCTTAAACCGCGGAGGCTCCCGAAACGATCTCGGTGAGTTCCTGAGTGATGCTGGCCTGACGCGCCTTGTTGTATACCAACTGCAGCTCTTTGATCAGGCTACCGCCGTTATCGGTTGCGGCTTTCATCGCGACCATTCGTGCGGCCTGCTCGCTGGCCAGGTTTTCCACGACGCCCTGATAAACCTGCGACTCCACATAGCGGCGCAGCAAGGTATCAAGCAGCACTTTTGGATCGGGTTCATACAGGTAATCCCAAGGCGTTTTCTTCAGCTCTTCGTCATCGGCTGGCGGTAACGGCAGCAGCTGAAGCACCTGTGGCTCTTGGGACATCGTATTAACAAATTTGTTGCTGACAATGTACAGCTTGTCCAAACGACCTTCGTCGTAGGCCTGCAGCATCACTTTCACCGGCCCGATCAGATCCGACAGGGAAGGTTTGTCCCCCATGCCGGTCACCTGGGCAACCACGTTGCCGCCCACGGAACCAAAGAAAGAGGCCGCTTTAGAGCCAATCAGCGCCAAATCGGTTTCGACGCCTTTTTCGGACCAGGCTTTCATCTCCGCCAGCAGCTTTTTGAACAGGTTGATGTTCAAGCCGCCGCAGAGACCACGGTCAGTAGACACCACCAGATACCCGACGCGCTTAACGTCACGCTCATCCAGGTACGGGTGCTTGTACTCCAGATTCCCTAACGCAAGGTGACCAATCACTTTGCGCATGGTCTCTGCATAAGGACGGCTGGCCGCCATGCGATCCTGCGATTTACGCATTTTGGAGGCGGCGACCATTTCCATCGCTTTAGTGATCTTTTGCGTGTTTTGCACGCTAGCGATCTTACTACGTATCTCTTTTGCGCCGGCCATCTCTGCTTCTCCTCAGTGCCAGACGGCCTGCTGTCTTTCAACAGCAGGACCGTTCGGCGTTACCAGGACTGGGTTTTCTTGAAGGTCTCGAGGACGTCTTTCAACTTGCCCTCGATCTCATCATTGAAGTTGCCAGTTTGGTTGATGTGGTTCAGCAGTTCGGCGTGCTCGCGGTCCGCATAGGCGACCAGCGCGGCTTCGAAGCTCACCACTTTGGCGACTTCGACGTCGTTCAGGTAACCGCGTTCTGCGGCAAACAGCACCAGAGACTGTTGTGCAACCGACATCGGCGCATACTGTTTCTGTTTCAGCAGCTCGGTCACTTTCTGACCGTGGCTCAGCTGTTTGCGGGTCGCGTCGTCCAGATCGGAGGCGAACTGGGAGAACGCAGCCAGCTCACGATACTGTGCCAGCGCGGTACGGATACCACCGGACAGTTTCTTCATGATCTTGGTCTGCGCGGCGCCACCAACACGGGATACGGAGATACCCGGGTTAACTGCCGGACGAATACCGGAGTTGAACAGGTTGGATTCCAGGAAGATCTGACCATCGGTAATCGAGATTACGTTGGTCGGAACGAACGCGGAAACGTCACCCGCCTGGGTTTCAATGATCGGCAGAGCGGTCAGTGAACCGGTTTGGCCTTTAACTTCACCTTTGGTGAAGGCTTCAACGTATTCGGCGTTAACGCGCGCTGCACGCTCCAGCAAGCGGGAGTGCAGGTAGAATACGTCGCCTGGGTAAGCTTCACGACCTGGCGGACGACGAAGCAGCAGGGAAATCTGGCGGTAAGCAACGGCCTGTTTGGACAGGTCATCGTACACGATCAGCGCATCTTCACCGCGGTCACGGAAGTATTCACCCATTGCGCAACCGGCATATGGTGCCAGGTATTGCAGTGCAGCGGATTCGGAAGCGGTCGCCACCACCACGATGGTGTTGGCCAGTGCGCCGTGCTCTTCCAGTTTGCGCACCACGTTAGCGATGGTGGACGCTTTCTGGCCGATAGCCACGTAAACGCATTTGATGCCGGAGTCGCGTTGGTTGATGATCGCATCGATCGCCAGCGCGGTTTTACCGGTCTGACGGTCACCGATCACCAGCTCACGCTGGCCACGGCCGATTGGAATCATGGCGTCAACGGATTTGTAGCCAGTTTGAACCGGCTGATCAACGGACTGACGCTCGATAACGCCTGGCGCGATAGCTTCTACCGGAGAGAAGCCGTCGTTTTCAATCGGGCCTTTGCCGTCGATAGGTGCGCCCAGGGTGTTAACTACGCGGCCCAGCAGACCACGACCGACTGGAACTTCCAGGATACGGCCAGTACATTTAACCTTCATGCCTTCGGCCAGATCCGAGTACGGACCCATGACCACGGCACCGACAGAGTCGCGCTCCAGGTTCAATGCGATTGCGTAACGGTTGCCAGGCAGCGCGATCATTTCGCCCTGCATAACTTCGGCCAGGCCGTGTACGCGGATGATCCCGTCGCTGACGGAAACGATAGTACCTTCATTGTGAGCTTCGCTCACTACATTGAACTGAGCAATGCGCTGCTTGATCAGTTCGCTGATTTCGGTGGAATTCAGTTGCATGCTCCAGTCCCCTTAAGACTGCAAGACGTCTGTCAGGCGTTCAAGACGACCGCGAACGCTGCCATCAATCACCATATCGCCGGCGCGAACAACGATGCCGGCCAGTACAGACTTGTCAATTTTGCAATTCAGCTTAACTTTGCGTGACAGACGTTTTTCCATCGCAGCGGCGATTTTCGCCTGCTGTTCGTCGCTCAGCGCGCTCGCAGAGAGCACTTCGACTTCGACGGTGGATTCCAGCGAGGCGCGCAGTTCGATGAACTGCTGCAGCACGGCAGGAAGAACCAGTAAACGTCCATTTTCGGCCATTACACGGATAAAGTTCTGGCCATGTTCGTCGAGCCGATCGCCACAAACCGCGATGAACGTCTTGGACAGCGTGTCTGGCGCAACCGCGCCAGACAGCAGTTCAGAAATCTGTTCATTGCGAGTGACTTCAGCCGTAAACGCCAGCATCTCCTGCCAGCGCTCTACGCTTTGGTGCTCAACGGCAAAGTCAAAAGCTGCTTTGGCGTAGGGGCGAGCTACAGTTACAAATTCAGACATCAGCCCCTCCCTCCTTACAGTTCAGCGACCAGTTTATCAACGATGTCGCTGTTAGCAGCTTCATCCACGGAACGTTCGATGATCTTCTCGGCGCCGGCAATTGCCAGCATCGCGACTTGCTTACGCAACTCTTCACGAGCGCGCTTACGTTCGGCTTCGATCTCAGCCTGAGCCTGCGCCACGATTTTGTTACGTTCCTGCTCGGCTTCGGCTTTCGCTTCATCCATGATCTGAGCTTTGCGTTTGTTCGCTTGCTCGATGATCACCTGAGCTTCTGCTTTAGCAGTTTTCAGCTGGTCGGTCGCATTGGCTTGCGCTAAGTCCAGATCTTTTTTGGCACGCTCTGCAGAAGCAAGGCCGTCAGCGATTTCTTTCTGACGTTTCTCGATGGCAGCCATGATCGGCGGCCATACGTACTTCATGCAGAACCAGACAAACAGAACGAACGCGATGGCCTGGCCGAGGATTGTTGCGTTAAGATTCACAGCACAATGCCTCTTTAAAAGTTAATAGTTTGGTTACGTCGTAGAGGGTTACTCTACTTACGCGACGGCGAACATCACGTACAGACCCAGACCTACAGCGATCATCGGGATGGCGTCGACCAGACCCATAACGATAAAGAACTGTGTACGCAGCAGAGGAATCAGGTCAGGCTGACGAGCAGCGCCTTCCAAGAATTTACCACCCAGGATGCCGATACCGATCGCAGCACCGATTGCCGCTAAACCCATCATCACAGCGGCAGCCATGTACAGCAGATCCATACTCAGGTTTTCCATGACAGTCTCCAGTTTGTTTCAGTTTAAAAGTGCAAGTGTTTTAAGAAAATCAGTGCTCTTCAGACGCCATCGACAGATAGACGATCGTCAGAACCATGAAAATAAAGGCTTGAAGCGTAATGATCAGGATGTGGAAGATAGCCCAAGGCAAGCTCAGGACCCACTGTGACCACCACGGCAACAGGCCGGCAATCAGGATGAAGATCAACTCACCCGCATACATGTTGCCGAACAGTCGCAGACCCAGTGAAACAGGTTTGGACAGCAGGCTGACACCTTCAAGAATCAGGTTGATAGGAATGAATACAGGGTGGTTGAACGGCTGCATGGTCAACTCTTTAACGAACCCGCCAACGCCTTTCATTTTGATGCTATAGAACAGAATCAGGATAAACACGCCCAGCGCCATAGACAGCGTGACGTTCACGTCAGCGGTAGGCACCACGCGCAGCGCAGGCAGACCGAGATGCGCCCCGATGAACGGCAGGAAGTCTACCGGAATCAGGTCCATCAGGTTCATCAGGAACACCCAGACGAACACGGTCAGCGCCAACGGCGCAATCACCTTGCTCTTGCCGTGGTACATGTCGCGCACGCTGCTGTCGACGAAACCAACCACCAGCTCCACGGCGGTTTGCAGTTTACCCGGCACGCCGCTGGTGGCGTTTTTAGCCACTTTGCGGAAAATCACCAGGAACAAAACCCCGAGGACGACGGAGAAAAACATCGAGTCGAGGTTAATCGACCAAAACCCAGTCCCGACCTGAAGCTGCGTCAGGTGGTGACCGATATACTCCTGTGGACTGTTGTATCCCTCTGCAGACATGATGCCTCTACCCTTTATTTAGTTAATTTCGGTAACTGTTAATCACGGCCGGTGCCACTATCTGCACCACTAACACCGCTAAATAGGTCAGGCCAAGCGGTATAAACTCCGCCTTGAACACCCCCAGCGCCACGATCAGCAAAACGATGGTGATCACGACCTTTAGCCCCTCGCCGATGGCGAACGACCAGGCAACCCTACCGGGCGCCGGCGTTTGCGCCTGATGGCGCAAGGCAAACAGCATAAACATTGCACTCGGCAACCAGGCGGCGAGACCGCCTGCCAGCGCCGAAGCGCTCCATTCCGGGCTTTTCAGCCAGAAAGCAACGCTGATCAGAACAAAAGTCATTAACTGCAAAAACAGCAGTTTGCGTGCGACTTTCCCGCTGTAAAGGGACACAGACATGACGTTTGTTCTCTCCGTACCCCTGAGGGGGTATGCTGAGTGACGTATACAACTGTTTTTGCTGTCCTGAGTCAAGCAGCAAAAAACGAGCAAATTATACGGGGCATACCAACGAATTCAATCGATAAGTAGCGAAAAGGTGAACAATTATTTAAATTTCCCTATTCCAGCCTATTTTCACAAGAAAACGGTCGGAATAATAGGACGCATTTAATTGTCTGATTATTCCAGCGTTGCGTTTAGAAACGCGAAGCCGATCACAGTAATACCCCTTCCTGATTTATAGCCGATGGTCAACCAAACCGTCTTTAGCAATTTGAGCGATCAAAAGATTATATAAATCAAAACATTATCAGTTAACTGTTCAAAAACAATCCGTATACCCGACGAAAACCTTTTATTGACAAGCAGCGAGGCAATATTCCAACAGCCAATTAACATTAGCAGCAAAGGCCAATCTTTCGCACATGATTGCTAACGTGACTATTTCAAAATGCAATTACTCTATTGTCGCTAATTAGCCGCGTTTTTTGTGTTAATAGAAAGTAAATTAACTAAAAAAAGCGACCAATTAATTAGCCTGCTTATCTTTACGCTTAGTACTACCTTTAATTCACGCTTGTTTGATCAAAAACAAACTCAGTTTGCCTTAAGCACCACCAGATGGCGTTCACCTTCCAATTCAGGCACCTGAAGCCGCACAATGGATTCCAGGCTGACGCCTTCCGGCAAGTGCGCCAATTCTTCATCCGGGCGCACGCCTTTCAATGCGTAAAAACGCCCCTGCCCTTTCGCCGGCAGGTGATGACACCAGGACAGCATATCCTGCAACGAAGCGAACGCCCGGCTTATCACGCCGTCGAACGGCGGCTCGGCGGGGAACGCTTCGACGCGGCTCTGCACCGGCTCGATATTGTTCAGACCCAGCTCATGCTGCACCTGGCGCAGGAAACGCACGCGCTTGCCCAGGCTGTCGAGCAGCGTGAAATGCGCGTCCGGGCGCACGATCGCCAGCGGAATGCCCGGTAAACCGGGGCCGGTGCCGACATCGATGAAACGCGAGCCTTGCAGATGCGGGTTGACCACGATGCTGTCGAGAATGTGGCGCACCAGCATTTGCTGCGGATCGCGCACCGACGTGAGGTTATAAGCCTTGTTCCACTTATCCAGCATGCCGACATAGCCCAGCAGTTGCTGTTTCTGCTGATCGGGCAGCTCAATGCCAGCTGCCGCAAGCAGCGAGTCTAATTTTTTTTGCACAACGGATCCTCTGGCAGGCGCTGAACGACCAGCGGATGGTTAGCTGGCGCAATGAGGCGACTATGATAATTCAGGGCGCAAGTGATGTCAGCGGCCGTTTGGCTACGGGATGAACAAACGGCCGCCTGGATGCGGGATTTATGCGCTGCGGCGCAGCAGTCCCTGCTTTTTCAGCCAGATCAGCAAAATCGAGATCGCCGCCGGCGTAATGCCGGAGATGCGCGAAGCCTGGCCGATGGAGTTCGGTTTGTGATCGTTCAGTTTGGCGATCACTTCGTTCGACAGCCCCGAAACCTGACGGTAGTCGAGATCCAACGGCAGCACGGTATTCTCGTTGCGCTGCTGTTTTTCGATCTCTTCCTGTTGGCGAGCGATGTAGCCCTCGTATTTGACCTGGATCTCGACCTGTTCGGCCGCTTGTACGTCGTCCAGCGGCGGTGCGAAGGCGTCGGTGCCGGTCAACTGCGCGTAATCCATCTCCGGGCGGCGCAGCAGCTCTTCGCCGTTCGCTTCGCGCGACAGCGGTGCTTTCAGCAAGGCATTGACCTGTTCGACGTTCTCGGCGTGCGGGTGCATCCAGATGTCGCGCAGGCGTTGACGTTCGCGTTCGATTCGCTCCAGCTTCTCGCTGTAACGCGCCCAACGCACATCGTCCACCAGACCCAGCTCGCGGCCTTTTTCCGTCAGGCGGAGATCGGCGTTGTCTTCGCGCAGCATCAGACGATACTCGGCGCGTGAGGTAAACATGCGGTACGGTTCTTTGGTGCCGAGGGTGCTGAGGTCGTCCACCAGCACGCCCAGGTAGGCCTGATCGCGACGTGGCGCCCAGCCTTCTTGTTCGGCGGCGAAGCGACCGGCGTTCAGACCGGCCAGCAGACCCTGCGCAGCCGCTTCTTCATACCCGGTGGTGCCGTTAATCTGGCCGGCGAAGAACAGCCCCTGAATGAATTTGCTTTCCAGCGTCGGTTTCAGGTCGCGCGGATCGAAGAAATCGTACTCGATAGCATAACCAGGGCGAATAATACGCGCGTTCTGCATTCCTTCCATCGAACGGACGATCTGCATCTGTACGTCGAACGGCAGGCTGGTGGAGATCCCGTTAGGGTAAATCTCGTTGCTGGTCAGACCTTCCGGCTCGAGGAAGATCTGGTGCGCATTGCGATCGGCAAAGCGCATGACCTTGTCTTCGATCGACGGGCAGTAACGTGGGCCGATCCCTTCGATGATCCCGGCATACATCGGGCTGCGATCGAGGTTGTTGCGGATCACGTCATGCGTTTTTTCGTTGGTATGGGTGATGTAGCACGCCATTTGTTCCGGGTGTTGGCTGGCATCGCCCAGGAACGAGAATACCGGCACCGGCGTATCGCCGTGTTGTGGCGCCAGTACGCTGAAATCGATAGTACGGGCGTCGATGCGCGGCGGCGTACCGGTTTTCAAGCGGTTAACGCGCAGCGGCAGTTCTCGCAAACGTTGCGACAGCGAGATCGAAGGAGGATCCCCGGCGCGGCCGCCGCTGTAATTTTCCAGACCGATATGGATCTTGCCGTCCAGGAAGGTGCCTACGGTCAATACCACCGCTTTGGCGCGGAATTTCAGACCCATTTGGGTGACGGCGCCCACGACGCGATCGTTTTCGACGATCAGATCTTCAACCGGCTGTTGGAAGATCATCAGATTGGGTTGATTCTCCAACGCGGTACGGATCGCCTGGCGATACAGCACGCGATCCGCCTGAGCGCGTGTGGCGCGAACGGCTGGGCCTTTGCTGGCGTTTAGTATCCTAAACTGGATGCCGGCGTGGTCGATCGCCGTCGCCATCAGGCCGCCGAGTGCATCAATTTCCTTAACCAGATGCCCTTTACCAATACCGCCAATCGCCGGGTTACAGGACATCTGTCCCAGCGTATCGATATTGTGTGTCAATAATAAAGTCTGACGTCCCATGCGCGCCGCGGCCATGGCGGCCTCGGTACCTGCATGGCCACCACCGATGATGATGACGTCAAATTGATCTGGATAAAACATGGAACTGCACCTCGCCGTATTGCGAACGATCGTATTTGCCCTGGGGTCGGGGATTCTACTCAAGTTTAGACGATCGACCAAGTGGTCAGGATCGTCGGTAATTAAAAGAAGATCTTTTTTATTTAAAGATCTCTTTATTAGATCTCTTATTAGGATCGCGATCCTCTGTGGATAAGTGACTATTCACGATGAAGATCAGCAGATTAAGGAGGATCGTTTGCTGTGAATGATCGGTGATCCCGACGCAGATAAGCTGGGATCTAAAAGGCTTGTTATGCACAGGACAAAAAGCGCACTACGGTTGTTATTGGGATAACTACGGCTTTTACCCTGCTTTTAAGCTTAGTTATCCACAATCGTTCGCGCGATCTTTAGACGAATTAGAGTAAGTTAATCCAGTTTTTTACCCATTCCTCGGCCGGATCCTCGGGAATTTCATGCTCGGTCACGTCGATCTCGAGACGATCGCCGATCCTTTTAGCGCCTCTGGCGATCAACAGATCGTCGATCTGTTTGATCGCGCCGCAGAAGGTATCGTATTCCGAACTGCCCAAACCGACGGCGCCGAACTGCACCTCGGAAAGATCCGGCTGCTGCTCAGCGATCTGTTCCAACAGCGGCTGAAGGTTATCCGGCAGCTCGCCGGCGCCGTGCGTGGAAGAGACCACCAGCCAGCGGCCATTCAACGACAGTTCATCCAGTTCAGGGCCGTGCAGCATCTCGGTAGAGAAACCCGCGTCTTCCAGCTTTTCAGCCAAATGTTCAGCCACGTATTCGGCGCTGCCAAGCGTACTGCCACTGATCAGAGTAATGTCTGCCATGAACCAACGATCCCAACCTTCTCACTCAAAGTGGCTGCATTGTACGCTGTGAATCGGCTGGGATCTACCTGTGGATAATGTGGGTATGCAATTTGGCGGGTTACGGCACGATGGTGCGCATAATGGGGTTCTGCAGCGAGATCAGCGTTTCGGTTGACTGGATCTCGTCGATGGTCTGGATCTTGTTGATAAGTACCTGTTGCAACGCGTCGATCGATCGACACATTACCTTAATAAAGACGCTGTAGTGGCCGGTGGTGTAATAGGCCTCCACCACTTCTTCCAGGCTTTCCAGCTTCTTCAGCGCCGAAGGGTAGTCCTTGGCGCTCTTCAATATAATGCCGATAAAGCAGCACACGTCGTAGCCCAGCTGTTTGGGGCTGACGTCGATGCGCGCGCCGGTGATGATCCCGGCCTGTTTCATCTTCTCCACCCGCACATGAATGGTGCCGGGGCTGACGGCGAAGTTTTTCGCCAGTTCAGCGTACGGTGTGCGCGCATTGTCCATCAGGGCGTTGAGGATGCCGCGATCGAGATTATCGATCTGATAAATTTCCGCCATTTAATCCCCCATTAATTAACGATTGTTGAATTCTGTCCGGGTAAAAATGAACGATTAAAAGTGAAAAGGCAATATTGATTAATGGATATTGAATTTACGTGTCATTTTGTTGCTTAATCGATGTCAACAGAGACAGGTTTACAAGAGATACGGCAATGAAAAAACAGTTTATCCAAAAACAACAACAAATCAGCCAGGTCAAATCCTTCTTCTCCCGCCAGCTGGAGCAACAGCTCGGCCTGATCGAAGTGCAAGCGCCGATCCTCAGCCGTCTGGGCGACGGCACGCAGGATAACCTTTCCGGCAGCGAGAAAGCGGTGCAGGTTAAGGTCAAAACTCTGCCTGACGCCACCTTCGAAGTGGTGCATTCGCTGGCGAAATGGAAACGCAAAACCCTGGGCAGCTACGATTTCGGCGCCGGCGAGGGCCTGTATACCCATATGAAGGCGCTGCGCCCGGATGAGGACCGCCTGACGCCAATCCACTCGGTGTACGTCGATCAGTGGGACTGGGAGCGGGTGATGGGCGACGGTGAGCGCAGCCTGGACTACCTGAAAAGCACCGTGCGCAGCATTTACGCCGCGATCAAGGCGACGGAAGCGGAAGTCAGCCGTGAGCATGGCCTGACCCCGTTCCTGCCGGAACAGATCCACTTCGTACACAGCGAAACCCTGCTGCAGCGCTATCCGGATCTGGACGCCAAAGGGCGTGAGCGGGCGATCGCCAAAGAATTGGGCGCGGTGTTCCTGATCGGCATCGGCGGCAAGCTGTCGCACGGCAAATCGCACGATGTGCGTGCGCCGGATTATGATGACTGGACCACCCCGACGGCGGATGGCCTGGCGGGCCTGAACGGCGATATCGTGGTGTGGAACCCGGTGCTGCAGGACGCTTTCGAGCTGTCTTCCATGGGCATCCGCGTCGACGCCACGGCGCTGAAACATCAGCTGGCGCTGACCGGCGATGAAGAACGCATGAAGCTGGAATGGCACCAGTCGCTGTTGCGCGGCGATATGCCGCAGACCATCGGCGGCGGCATCGGTCAGTCGCGTTTGGTGATGCTGCTGTTGCAGCTGTCGCATATCGGCCAGGTGCAGTGCGGCGTGTGGTCGCCGGAAGTGCGCGGGGCGGTCGAAGGCCTGCTCTAACCGCCTAGCGCCGCCATCGGCGCATTAAACGGCTTTTCAGCCCGGTATCAAAGCGCCAGATATGATCGAAGATGCGCATGATGCCGGGTTTGCCGTAGGCGGACATCGCCACCGCATGGAAACGCTGCTGGTGGCTTTGCTGCTGTTGTTTCACCTTCTTTATTACCTCCTCCGGCAACCGCTGGGCGATAAAATCGGAAATGATCACCGCATCGGCGTCGAACCAGCCACTCTCCGCCATTTTGGTGACGGTGGCGTTCAAGCAGGCCGCCAGATCGGTGCCGCCGCGAAACTGCTGACCGAGAAAACGCACGGCCTGCTCGATGCCGCTGGCGGCGGTGAGTTCGTAATGCACGATCTGGTTGGCGAACAGCATGATGTAGCAGCGGCGGTTGTCCGCCAGCGCAATGCGCAGCAGCGCCAGACAGAACGCCTTGGCGCACTGTTCGTTGAAGCCGCCCATCGATCCTGAGGTGTCCACGCAGACGATAAACGGCCCGCGCGGCTGCTGATCCTGCTGCTGGTGGGTGACCTGACGGATCAGGATCTGTTCCTGCCAGACGTCGCCCTGCAGACGGTAGCTCAGCAGTCGCTTTTCCAACAGACGGCGATAAAACTCGAATTCCAGCTCTTCAATCCCCAGCGTCGCCAGCTCCGGCGGCAGCAGACGCAGGATGTCGTCGCTCTGATGAATGCCGCTCACTTCTTCCGGCAGCGTGGCCGGCACCTGCACCATGACCCTGAACGGCTCCGGCTGCGCGTCCTGTTGCTGCACCGCCTTGGCCTGATAGCTGCGGCCCAGCTGCTGCGCCAGCTTTTTCAGCTCCGGCTGCTGCTGCAAAAAGTTGCCATACTCCACCAGCCGCTGGTAATCGCCGCGCTGCAGCTGGCCTTTGCTCATGTCCCACAGCCTGCCGGCGGCGGTGTCGTTTTCCGACAGCAGCGGCTCCAGCGCGCCGCTCAGCGCCAGGCGCTCCTGCAGTTCCGCCATCAGCTGCTCGCGCTCTTGTTCTAGCAGCTGGTGGTGCAGCATGGTGGCCTGCAGCGTCAGGCTGATGCGCCAGCGCTGCAAGAACAGGGTTTGGAAGCTGTCGTCCAGCGGGTGGTTGGGCAGATCGGCGGCGTCCACCAGCGCGCGTGCCTGTTCATAAAACGGCGAGACCAGCTGACGCAGCAGCTCCATCGTGTCATTGAGGTTGTGATAGAACTGGGTGTTGTTCTCCAGCTGGCACTGCTGGTAGCGGTAAAACTCCTGCGCCAGCGCCGGCGGCACCATAGCCTCCTGCAGACGCTCCTTGAGCTGCAGTTTCCAGCGTGGCAGATCGCGATCCAGCGCCCGGCGAAGGGCCGGAAACTTTTTAAAGAACACCGACAGCTGCGGCGCCGCCAGCATGCCGACGATCATCTCCTCGATCATCTCGCCTTCGGTGATCGCCAGAAGCAGATCGAGCGTCTCCAGACTGAGCATGGTTACTGGCCGCGCATTTGCTGCTGTTGCTGTTTAACCTGTTCCGCCACTTGCAGCAGACTGGCTTCGATCTTGGCCAGGCCAGCGGCAGGCGTGAACAGACAGGGCTGATGTTGGCTGAAGGCGCGGCGCTGCTCCGCCAGGCGCTGGGCCAACGCGTCCATTTCATCCAGCAGCGCCTGCGGCGTGGCGGTGGCCTGTTTGCCCGGCAGCGCCAGCAGCGAAGGCTGGCGGCTGACGTCCAGCACCGTCAGGTGCAGTTGGTCATCGACGTCCAAATCGATCGGCTGCGCGAAGCCAATGCCGTTCAGCTTGGCGCGCACGTCGCCGCCTTTTTGCAGCCAGTTATCCAGCACGCTGCTCTCAATGCTCAGATGGTTGACCTGAATGTCATGCAGCTGCAGCGGTTTTTGCAGCAGCAGGGTGAGGGTGCCGCCGGCGAACGGCGTGGCCGGCGCATATTGCGGTTTGCGGCTGAACATGCCGCCCTTTTTCACCAGGCTGATGGCCTGCCGATCGCTTTGCTGCTGCTGGTCCTGCAGCCAGCGGGTATGGATCTGTTGCAACTGGATCAGCATCGACTGCTGCTGATAGGCCGACTCGGTCAGCAGCTGATCGATCTGCTGTTGCAGCAGCTTCAGCGAGGTGAGATCGTGCCACAGGCAGTCTTTCAATAGCATCAGGTCGAGCGGGGCGATGGCATCGCGCCCGCTGAAGAAGGCGCAGGCCTGCAGCAGACGCAGGGCTTTTTTCCAGCGCCGATCGGAGACGTATGGCGCCTGCTCCAGCGCGTCCAGCCGCTGACGCAGCTGGAAAATCAGCTCAAAGCAGGCTTCCGGCAGCGCCACCTTGTCGATCTGCGGCTGCCACTGCAGAAACTCTTCGTCGCTGATGCTCAGCGCCGCCGGCACCGGGTTTTGGCTTTCGCTCTGGCGGTTGACCAGCAGCGAGCGGAAATTCTGTTTATCCTGCACCTTGTCCAGCCACAGGCGGATAAGCATGCGGTCATATAAGGCTTCGAGGCTGTTGTCCGCTTCGGGCAGTTCGTTGGAGGCGGTGACCAGCAGGCGCAGCGGGATCGGTTCTTCGCTGTTGCCGTTGCGAAAGCGCCGTTCGTTGATCGCCGTCAGCAGGGTGTTGAGGATCGCCGGGCCGGCCTTCCAGATCTCGTCCAGAAACACGATCTCCGCTTCCGGCAGATAGCCGGCGGTCAGGCGCTGATAGCGCCCTTCGTCTTTCAGCGCCTGAATCGAGAGCGGGCCGAAGACCTCTTCCGGCGTGGAAAAGCGCGTCATCAGGTATTCAAAGGAGCGGGCGTTGCGGAAGGCAAACTTCAGCCGGCGCGCGATCAGGCTCTTGGCGATGCCGGGCGGGCCGAGCAAGAATACGCTTTCGCCGCTCAGCGCCGCCAGCAGGCACAGGCGGATTGCCTCTTGCCGCTCATAGAGGCCGCTCTCCAGCGCGCTGCTGAGGCGGGAAATTCGTTCTGCCAGAAGGGATGATGGCGTCATATAATCGTCGTATTGTCCGAGAGTTAGCCAATCTTGGTCGATAATCCGATGATAAACCACCATTATTTTTAATGGTATAGCTCATTGATTAGTAATATTTTTCTAAGTTGTGCCGGATATCCGGTTCACATTTTGTTTATTTTTCGGCTCTGATATAAGGGTAGGCAAGCGGTATAAATGGTGCATACTGTGCGGCTTTCTGGTGGGCGTGACGGATCTTTGAGCCCGTATTTTGCCTGATGCGGATGCATCGCTAACGGATGTTCTGATAAAGAAACGAATTATGAGCGCAGAGCATAAGCAGTCCTTATCGGCGGTAACCCTGGCGGCCATCGGCGTGGTCTACGGTGATATCGGCACCAGCCCTCTCTATACGCTGAGAGAGTGTTTCTCTGGCCATTACGGCTTCGATGTTCGTCCAGACGTGGTTTTCGGCTTCCTGTCGCTGATTTTCTGGATGCTGATCGTGATCGTTTCCCTCAAATATCTTACCTACGTGATGCGGGCGGACAACGCCGGCGAAGGCGGCATTTTGACGCTGATGTCGCTGGCCGGGCGAAATACCTCGGCGCGCACCACCGCAGTGCTGGTGATACTGGGCCTGATCGGCGGCAGCTTCTTCTATGGCGAGGTGGTGATCACCCCGGCGATCTCGGTGATGTCGGCGATAGAGGGGTTGGAAATCGCCGCGCCTGCGCTCGACGCCTATATCGTGCCGCTCTCGATTCTGGTGCTGACCCTGCTGTTCGTTATCCAAAAACACGGCACCGGCAGCGTCGGCAAGCTGTTCGCCCCGGTAATGCTGCTGTGGTTCATCGTGTTGGCGGTGCTGGGCGCGCGCAGCATCATTTCGAACCCGGAAGTGCTGCAGGCGCTGAATCCCAAATGGGCGCTCAACTTCTTTATGGAATATAAGAAGGTGTCGTTCTTCGCGCTGGGGGCGGTGGTGCTGTCTATCACCGGCGTTGAGGCGCTATATGCCGACATGGGGCACTTCGGCAAGTTCCCGATCCGCCTGGCCTGGTTCACCGTGGTGCTGCCTTCGCTGGTGCTCAACTACTTCGGCCAGGGGGCGTTGCTGCTGAAAAACCCTGAGGCGATCAAAAACCCGTTCTTCCTGCTGGCGCCCGACTGGGCGCTGATCCCGCTGCTGATTTTGGCGACCCTGGCGACGGTTATCGCTTCGCAGGCGGTGATTTCCGGCGTCTTCTCGCTGACCCGCCAGGCGGTGCGCCTGGGGTATTTGTCGCCGATGCGCATCATTCACACCTCGGAAATGGAATCCGGCCAGATCTACATTCCGGTGATCAACTGGACGCTGTATATCTCGGTGGTGCTGGTGATCATAGGTTTCGAGCACTCCAGCAACCTGGCGGCGGCTTATGGCATCGCCGTCACCGGCACCATGGTGCTGACCAGCATTCTGGTCACCTCGGTGGCGATCAACAACTGGCACTGGAACCGCTTCCTGGCGATCGGCATCGTGACCATATTGCTGATCATCGACGTGCCGATGTTCTCCGCCAACGCCCTGAAGCTGTTCTCTGGCGGTTGGTTGCCGCTGACCTTGGCGCTGGTGATGTTCATCATTATGACCACCTGGAAGAGCGAGCGTTTCCGCCTGTTGCGCCGTCTGCATGAGCACGGCAACTCGCTGGAGGCGATGATCGCCTCGCTGGAGAAATCGCCGCCGGTACGGGTGCCGGGCACCGCGGTCTTCTTGTCGCGCGCCACCAATGTCATTCCTTTTGCGCTGTTGCATAACCTGAAACACAATAAGGTGCTGCATGAGCGCGTGGTGCTGCTGACGCTGCGCACCGAGGATGCGCCTTACGTGCACAACGTGCGCCGGGTGACCATCGAGCAGCTGTCGCCGACCTTCTGGCGGGTGGTGGCCAGCTACGGCTGGCGCGAAACGCCGAACGTGGAGGAAGTGTTCCACCGCTGCGGGCTGGAAGGGTTGCCGTGCCGCATGTCGGAGACGTCGTTCTTCATGTCCCATGAATCGCTGATCCTCACCAAGCGGCCATGGTACCTCTACCTGCGCGGCAAGCTGTTCGTCGCTCTGAGCCGCAACGCGCTGCGCGCGCCGGATCAGTTTGAGATCCCGCCGAACCGGGTCATCGAGCTCGGCACGCAGGTCGAGATCTAACCCGCCTGACAGGGGCTCAGCATGGCTGAGCCCCTTTTGTTTGCGCTTTTTCCACGCGCGAACGAAACGTTTCGATAGCGATCACACTTCTGCATTGTCCCGGTTGCCTTCCCCTGCCGTTTTTTTAAACTCCTCCAGAGAGCGAAACGTTTCGCTAGCGGAGTGAGAAGATGAAAAAAGGCGTATTACTGAATTCCGACGTGTCTGCCGTGATTGCCCGGCTGGGGCACACCGATCAGCTCACCTTGTGCGATGCGGGCCTGCCGATACCGGCGGCGACGCAGCGCATCGATCTGGCGCTGACGCAGGGCGTGCCGACCTTCATGCAGGTGTTCGCGGCGGTCACGCAAGAGATGCAGGTAGAAAGCGCCATCCTGGCGGAAGAAATCGTGAAACAAAATCCGTCGCTCCACGAGGTTCTGTTGGCGGAACTGACCGCATTGGGCCAACGCCAGGGTAATACCATCAGCGTGCGCTATATCAGCCATCAGGCGTTTAAAGCGCAAACCGAACACAGCCGGGCGGTGATCCGCAGCGGGGAGTGTTCGCCTTACGCGAACGTGATCCTGTGCGCCGGCGTAACTTTCTGAGGCGCGTATGCAACCTTTACTGCAACTGAAAGGGATTGATAAAGCCTTTCCCGGCGTGAAGGCGCTTTCCGGCGCCGCCCTCAGTGTTTATCCCGGCAAGGTGATGGCGCTGGTGGGGGAAAACGGCGCCGGGAAGTCCACCATGATGAAAGTGCTGACCGGCATCTACCAGAAAGACGCCGGCAGTCAGTATTTTCTCGGTAAAGAGGTGGTATTCAACGGGCCTAAGGATTCGCAGGAAGCGGGCATCGGCATTATCCATCAGGAGCTGAACCTGATCCCGCAGCTGACGATTGCGGAAAACATCTTCCTCGGCCGCGAGTTCGTCAACCGTTTCGGCCGCATTGACTGGAAGCGCATGTACGCCGAGGCCGATCGCTTGTTGGCGCGCCTCAACCTGCGCTACAGCAGCCACCGGCTGGTGGGGGAGCTGTCGATCGGCGATCAGCAGATGGTGGAGATCGCCAAGGTACTGAGCTTCGAATCGAAAGTGATCATCATGGACGAACCGACCGATGCGCTGACCGACACCGAAACCGCCTCGCTGTTCAAGGTGATCAACGAGCTGAAGGCCGAAGGGCGCGGCATCGTTTATATCTCGCACCGCCTGAAAGAGATTTTTGAAATCTGCGACGACGTGACCGTGTTCCGCGACGGGCAGTTCATCGCTGAGCGGCCGGTGAGCGAGCTGCAGGAAGATTCGCTGATAGAGATGATGGTCGGCCGCAAGCTGGAAGAACAATACCCGCGCCTTGATTTGCCGCGCGGGGAAAAGCGGCTGGACGTCAGCCACCTTTCCGGACCCGGCGTTGAAGACGTCAGCTTTACGCTGTACCGCGGCGAGATCCTCGGCGTGGCCGGGCTGATGGGCGCCGGGCGCACTGAATTGATGAAGATCCTGTACGGCGCCGCGCCGCGTAAGGCCGGCACCGTCAGCCTGGACGGCCGCGACGTGGTCACCCACTCGCCGCAGGACGGGTTGGCGAACGGCATCGTCTATATCTCGGAAGACCGCAAGCGCGACGGCCTGGTGCTGGGCATGTCGGTGAAGGAAAACATGTCGCTGACCGCGCTGCGCTACTTCAGCCGCGCCGACGGCAGCCTGAAACAGGCCGACGAGCGGCAGGCGGTGGGGGATTTCATCCGCCTGTTCAATATCAAAACGCCGTCGATGGAGCAGCCGATCGGCCTGCTTTCCGGCGGCAACCAGCAAAAAGTGGCGATCGCCCGTGGTTTGATGACCCGGCCGAAAGTGCTGATCCTCGATGAGCCGACGCGCGGTGTCGACGTCGGCGCCAAAAAAGAGATCTATCAGTTAATCAACCAGTTCAAGCAGGAAGGGCTGAGCATCATTCTGGTGTCTTCGGAAATGCCGGAGGTGATGGGCATGAGTGATCGCATTCTGGTGATGCACGAAGGGCATCTCAGCGGCGAGTTCCCGATTGAACAGGCCACCCAGGAAGCGTTGATGGCGGCAGCCGTCGGCAAGCAATACGGCGTAAAGCAGGAGTAATCAGATATGAGTTCCCAGACTATCGCAGCCAAGCGCTGGTTCAGTAAAGAGTGGCTGTTAGAGCAGAAGTCGTTGATTGCGCTGCTGGTGCTGATCGCCGTGGTCTCTTCCATGAGCCCGAACTTCTTCACCCTGAACAACCTGTTCAATATTCTGCAGCAGACTTCGGTGAACGCCATCATGGCGGTGGGGATGACGCTGGTGATCCTCACGTCCGGCATCGATCTGTCGGTAGGATCGCTGTTGGCCCTGACCGGCGCGGTGGCGGCGTCGATCGTCGGCTTTGAGGTCAACGCGCTGGTGGCGGTGGCGGCGGCATTGGCGCTGGGCGCCGCGATTGGCGCCTGCACCGGGGTGATCGTCGCCAAAGGCAAAGTGCAGGCCTTTATCGCCACGCTGGTGATGATGCTGCTGCTGCGCGGCGTCACCATGGTGTACACCAACGGTAGCCCGGTCAACACCGGTTTCACCGACGTGGCCGACACCTTCGGCTGGTTCGGTATCGGCCGCCCGCTGGGCGTGCCTACACCGATCTGGATCATGGCGATCGTGTTCATCGCCGCCTGGTATATGCTGCACCATACGCGCCTGGGCCGCTATATTTATGCCCTGGGCGGCAACGAAGCGGCGACCCGCCTGTCCGGCATCAGCGTCGATAAAGTGAAGATTATCGTCTACTCGCTGTGCGGCCTGCTGGCGGCGCTGGCCGGGGTGATCGAAGTGGCGCGCCTGTCGTCGGCGCAGCCGACCGCCGGCACCGGCTATGAGCTGGACGCTATCGCCGCCGTGGTGCTGGGCGGCACCAGCCTGGCCGGCGGCAAGGGGCGTATCGTCGGCACGCTGATCGGGGCGCTGATCCTCGGCTTCCTGAACAACGGCCTGAATTTATTGGGTGTTTCTTCCTACTACCAAATGATCGTGAAGGCAGTGGTGATACTGCTGGCGGTTCTGGTAGATAACAAAAGCAACAAGTAACCTCCCCCTACAGGAATCACGATGATGAAAATGAAAAAACTGGCAACCTTAGCTTCCGCCATCGCGCTGAGCGCCACCCTGAGCGCCAATGCCATGGCCAAAGACACCATCGCGCTGGTGGTGTCCACCCTCAACAACCCGTTCTTCGTCTCGATGAAGGATGGGGCGCAGCAAGAGGCCAACAAGCTGGGCTACAACCTGGTGGTGCTGGATTCCCAGAACAACCCGGCGAAAGAGCTGGCCAACGTGCAGGATCTGATGGTGCGGGCGCCCAAGCTGCTGTTGATCAACCCGACCGACTCCGATGCGGTGGGTAACGCCATCAAGATGGCCAACCAGGCTAAGATCCCGGTCATCACGCTGGACCGCGTGGCGAGCAAGGGTGACGTGGTGAGCCACATCGCTTCGGATAACCGCGTGGGCGGCAAAATGGCCGGTGATTTCATCGCCAAGAAAGCGGGCGCCGATGCCAAGGTGATTCAGCTGGAAGGCATCGCCGGCACCTCTGCCGCGCGTGAACGCGGTGAAGGCTTCAAGCAGTCGCTGGATCAGAATAAATTCAAACTGTTGGCCAGTCAGCCGGCCGATTTCGATCGCACCAAGGGCCTGAACGTGATGCAGAACCTGCTGACCGCGCACCCGGATGTGCAGGCGGTGTTCGCCCAGAACGATGAAATGGCGCTGGGTGCGCTGCGCGCGCTGCAAACCGCCGGTAAAACCGACGTGATCGTGGTAGGCTTCGACGGCACCGCTGACGGCGTGAAAGCGGTCGAAGGCGGCAAGCTGGCGGCGACGGTGGCGCAGCGCCCCGATCAGATCGGCGTGATCGGTGTGGAAACCGCCGATAAGGTGCTGAAAGGCGAAAAAGTGCCGGCGACCATCCCGGTGGATCTGAAGCTGGTCACTCAGTAAGTCATACCAGCGCCATCGGAACGGGGCGTTTACGATGGCGCGCAATTCAGGAATCAATGCGATGGAAACAGGTAAGCTGGTGGTTCTTGGCAGCATCAATGCCGACCATATCCTCAATATTGAACAGTTCCCCCACCCGGGCGAAACGGTGATCGGGAAACAGTATAAGGTGGCGTTTGGCGGCAAGGGCGCGAATCAGGCGGTGGCGGCCGGGCGCAGCGGGGCGAAGATCGCCTTTATCGCCTGCGTGGGCGCCGACGATATCGGCGAACGTGTCCGCCGGCAGCTGGCGAGCGATTGCATTGATACCCAGCCGATTGAAGCCATCGCCGACACCACCACCGGCGTGGCGCTGATCTTCGTCAACGCCGAAGGCGAGAACGTGATCGGCATCGATGCCGGCGCCAACGCCGCGGTAACGCCGGATTACCTGGCGCGCTACCAACAAAAAGTGATCGACGCCGATGCCCTGCTGATGCAGCTCGAGTCGCCGCTGGAGACGGTGATCGCCGCCGCCCGCCTGGCGAAACAACATCAAACGCAGGTGATCCTCAACCCGGCTCCGGCGCGCGAGCTGCCGGACGAGCTGCTGGGCATGATCGATATGATCACCCCGAATGAAACCGAAGCGCAGCGCCTGACCGGCATCGCCGTGGACAGCGACGCCGATGCGGCGCGCGCGGCGCAGGCGCTGCACGACAAAGGCATCGCGACGGTGATCATCACCCTCGGCAGCCGCGGCGTGTGGCTGAGCGAAAACGGCAACGGCAAACGGGTGCCCGGCTTCAAAGTGCAAGCGGTGGATACCATCGCCGCCGGCGATACCTTTAACGGCGCGCTGGTCACTGCCCTGTTGGAAGGCAAGATCATGGCCGATGCGGTGCGTTTCGCCCATGCGGCGGCGGCGATCGCCGTCACCCGCCCCGGCGCGCAGCCTTCGGTGCCCTGGCGCGAAGAGATCGACGCCTTCTTGCAGCAACAGGGGTGATCCTTTGGCCACCATGAAAGATGTCGCCCGCCTGGCGGGCGTTTCAACCTCTACCGTTTCGCATGTGGTCAACAACAATCGCTTTGTCAGCGACAGCGTGCGCGACAAGGTCATGGCGGCCGTGGAACAGTTGAACTATGCGCCTTCTGCGCTGGCGCGCAGCCTGAAGCTCAATCAGACCCGCACCATCGGCATGCTGGTGACCGCCAGCAACAACCCGTTTTATGCTGAAGTGGTGCGCGGCGTGGAGCGCAGCTGCTATGAACGCGGCTATAGCTTGATCCTGTGCAATACCGAAGAAGACGCCGCGCGCATGAACCGCAGTATGGAGACGCTGCTGCAAAAGCGCGTCGACGGTTTGCTGTTGATGTGCACCGAAAATCACCGGCCATCTCAGGATGCCCTGAGTCGCTACCCGTCATTGCCGATCGTGATGATGGACTGGGCGCCGTTCGAGGGCGCGAACGACATTATTCAGGATAACTCGCTGCTGGGCGGCGAGATGGCGACCGATCATCTGATCGCCCGCGGCTACCGCAAGATTGCCTGCATTGCTGGCCCGGAGGATAAAACCACCGCTCGTCACCGACTGGAAGGCTATCGCAACGCAATGCGTCGCGCCGGATTGCCGGTTTCGCCAGGGTATGAAGTGCATTGCGATTTTGAGTTTGAGGGCGGGGTGAACGCCATGCGCCAACTGCTGGCGCTGAACGAGCCGCCGCATGCGGTATTTGCCGGCAACGACGCGGTGGCGGTAGGCGTTTATCAGGCGCTGTATCAGGCCGGGCTTTCCGTGCCGCAGGATATGGCGGTGATGGGCTACGATGACATTGAGTTGGCGCGTTATCTGGCGCCGCCGCTGAGCACCATTCATCAGCCGAAGGATTCGCTGGGCGAACTGGCGATCGATGCGCTGATCAACCGCCTGCAGAACCCGGAGCGCGCGCCCCAGGTGCTGGTGCTGACGCCCGAGCTGGTGGAACGCGCCTCGGTGGGCCGCCGTTAACTGGCCGCCTTCGCTTCTTTCTTGCTTTCCTGGCCGCTGATCAAATTGCGGCCATCCTTCCTTCTTAGCAACATAAACACCAGCGCCGACGCCACGGTGACGATCCCCATGGTGATAAAGGTGTAATGGAAGTGGTCGATCATGGTGCCTAACGACAGGGATTCGTAAAAGCGTAGCACCGCTGCGCTGATCGCCACGCCGAAGCTGATGGACAGCTGCTGGGTGACCGCCAGGACGCTGTTGCCGGCGCTGGCGTTGGCGTCGTTCAAATCCGCCAGGCTGATGGTGTTCATGGCGGTAAACTGGGTGGACATCGCCATGCCCAGCACGAACAGCGGCAGGATCATTAGCCACAGCGGCATGCCCGGGCTTTGCAGGGCGAACTGGGCGATCAGCACTCCGATGATAACGGTAATGCCGACCAGCGTTTTACGGTAGCCGAACCAGCGCAGCACCTGAGTGACGGTGGATTTCGCCATCAGCGAGCCGATGGCGGTTGGCGCCATCATGCAACCGGCGACGATCGCCGTATAGCCGAATCCCACCTGCAGCATGAGCGGCATTAAAAATGGCACGCAGCCGGTGCCCAGCCTGGAGGCGACGTTGCCAGCGATACCGACCGAGAAGGTACGGGTTTTGAACAGGTCGAGACCGATCAGCGGCTGAGGGTGACGGCGGGCGTGCGCGATGTAGCCGAACAGCATCACAAAGCCGCTGAGCAGAATACCCAGCGAAACGTAGCTTGCCAGTACCCGCTCGCCAAACAGCTCCAGCCCGGTGGAGATCAGCACCAGGCTCAGGCCGAACAGCATGAAGCCAAGAAAATCGAAGCGGCGTTTGGGCGTAGTGAAGTCCGGCATGTATTTGCGCGCATAGAAGATGCCGAGCAGGCCGATAGGGATATTGATCAGGAAAATCCAGTGCCAGGTGGCGTAGGTGACCAGCCACCCGCCCAGCAGCGGCCCCAGAATCGGCCCGACCAGACCGGGCATGGTGACGAAGTTCAGCACCGGCAGCAGTTCGCTGCGCGGGTAGGCGCGCAGTAGCGCCAACCGCGCGACCGGCATCATCATCGCGCCGCCGATGCCCTGCAGCACGCGAGAGGCGACCAGCGCGCTCAACGTGGGGGAGAGGGCGCACAGCAGCGAGCCGAGGGTGAATAGCGTGACGGCGAAGATGAACACGCGCCGGGTGCCGAAGCGGTCCGCCAGCCAGCCGCTGACCGGGATCAGCATTGCCACCGTCAGCGTGTAGCTGATGACGGCCGATTGCATCGCCAGCGGCGATCGCCCCAGGCTTTGGGCGATCGCCGGTAGCGCCGTGTTGAGGATGGTGGCGTCCAGCGCCTGCATAAAGAACGCCATTGCGGCGATCCACGGTAGCCCTGCCATACTGCGCGCGGATTGGGTCATGGTCGGTCCTGGTTAAATGGTCGTCTGTCCCTCGTCTCTTTCTTCTATATATAAGCGGGGAGCGTGTCTAGTCTTTCTCTTTCAACAGCACCTGGCAGGCGACGAGGGCACCGGCGCTGTCTCCGGTGAGTATCGCATCGACGATAGCCTGATGATGGCGCAGCTTAATGACTTCATTGCCGGTGATGGCACGGAAGTAGCTTTGGTACACCGAGCTGAACAGGTTGGCGAACGAGGTCAGGAACGGGTTGCCGCTGGCCTCATAGATAAGCTGGTGGAATTGGGTATCGACCTGGATCCAACGCTCGCGATCAAACTGGGTATGCAGCGCGCGCATTTCCGCCATCAGTTCCGCCAGCAGCTTGGTTTGCTGCGGGCTGGCGTGGTTTGCCGCCAACGCGCAGGCCTGTGGCTCCAGCGAGGTGCGCAAGATAAGGAAGTGTTGCATCACCTGATCGAAGTTTTCCCGCGTCATCCACCAGGTCAGTAAATCCTGATCGAGGAAATTCCATTGGCTCTGCGGCATCACGCGGGTGCCGATGCGCGGGCGCGGTAGCAACATGCCTTTGGCGGCTAACATCTTTACCGCTTCGCGTACTGCGGTGCGGCTGACGCCGAATTGCTCGCCCAGTTCCATTTCACCGGGCAGGATGCTGCCGGCCTGATAATCGCCCGCCAGAATTTGTTGGCCGAGTTTCTCTGCAAGCAGATAAGAAAGATTGCGTTGGGCGGCCTGTTGTTGTGCATTTAACGGCATGGCTGCGGGTCCTTACTGACATCGTTATTTCTATTTTACTCCAGCGATCGCCAGCTTTTATGGCTGTTTGCCTGAAAAAGTGACATAAATTCGTCGCTTTTTCGCCCTTTTGCCGAAAAAATCCGCGCTTGAAAAGTTTTTTGCATTTAGGGGTTGCGGCCCGCCGATAACTCCCTATAATGCGCCTCCACTGACCGGGAACAACGACTGACAAGCCGCCGGGTCAGCGAGAGAAAAGCGAAATAAACGCTTGACTCTCCGGGTGAAAAGCGTAATATACGCCACCTCGAGTTAG